>VTLG01002597.1_pt1 | contig 24059 bp, 21 predicted proteins | sample 4694571 | NCBI WGS metagenome assembly VTLG01 (sample SAMN12604809, study PRJNA352737) | marine metagenome | biome: ENVO:00000447; feature: ENVO:00000209|ENVO:00000569|ENVO:01000036; material: ENVO:00002151; isolation source: viral sequences binned using virsorter ...
GCCATGGGGTTTCAATAATAAGTTTCTGTAGGAAAATGGACATGTTATCGGCTCTCTCTTTAGAGGCCGAGATTATCATAATTTTTCTTTCAGGATCTTTAAAGAGAGTCCAGAGGACGAAAGCTCCTGTGATCCAACTCTTTCCAACGCCACGGAAAGCTTGAATTTGAAGACGCTTAGGCCCATGCTGAAGATAGTCTGCGATTGCATATTGTGCTCGTGTAGGGGATGGTAGGTCAAGCTGCTCCCACAAGGCTTGCAGAAACAGCTTAAAATCGTCTTGAAGGGCGGTTAAAACGTTATTCATTAATAATACCCATATTGTCTATGAAGACCGCTTCTGGGGATCTCCTTGAAGCCTCCAGAGCCTTTATTACTACGTATGGTTGTAGAAGCTGCAGCTGTCGCCCTTCGTTTAGCTACTGCTGCTTTAGATGTATCAAGTATAGCACCTTTACCTAATTCTTTTTCTATACGTGCTTTGACTAGTGCGAATGCTTCATCTTTCACGTCTTTAGGTAATTTATCTAAACCTAAACGATAAACTTCTTCTAACATATCCTCTTCTTTTAAATGTCTTACATTTTCTAAATGTCGTTTTTGGTTTAATCTTCTTTCAAAGACTTGTTCTAATAATTTACCTTTATGCTTTTTATAAACATTCATTGCAGATTTATGAGCTTTAGAGTTTAATTGAGTTTTCTTTAAAGCTTCTCTATTCCATCTAAGTTGCATTAATTTCATACGGTCTTTAGGTGATATAACATCCCACGCTTCTTGAAATAATTCTATTTCATCTCTTAATGGAACAGCTAACTCTACAATACTCTTTTCAAAATCTTTATATAGCTGTTTCATCTGCCTTGTTGATCTAATCTGTTCTTTAGCTGCTTGTAGTTTCTTACCAGTAGGTTGAATACCTTTAGCTATTGCCCAATCGTGACCTAAATCATGTGGCACTTTATCTGCATAATAAGCAGCATCTTCATAATTACCTAAACCAAATCCATGACGTTTAGCTATACGATCTAATTCTATTACATCATCAGCATTAGCTCCAATTTTACGAGCAGTATCTACATATTCTGCAGCCAACTCTTTCATAAATATATGATGGAACTGTTTACTAGGTACACCTTCTATTCTAGTTAGAGTTCCTATATTACCACCTAACTCTTTCGGAATTCTACCTACTACATCTTTATGACTTTTAAAATTATCATAAACTTGTACACCACCAGTCTGACTAGTAACAGTAGCTCTAGTACTAGCTTGTGCTTTAGGACTTAAAGCTCTAGCTTCATCGGCTTTATAGATCATTCTTACTGCATCATCTACTTTACTACTGACTCTTGCAGCACCATGAGCACCAGTTCCAACACCAGTAGCACTAGCTAAACCATAGAAGCCTCTACCATAATCTGCAGCTGCATCTATACCTTTTAGTGCTAATCTTGAAGCACCTTTAGCTGCAGCACCAGCTCCCATAGTTAGTAAATAATCTGTTCCAAGCATTCCAAGTACTTTAGCAGCATCTTCATCTACTAAACCAGTCTCTTTAGCTAGCCATCCTGCAGCTTGCCCTCCTTTCTCACCAGCAAAATTAGTGAATCTAAGTGCATTACCAACTAAGAAGGCAGCTTGCTGATCAGCTCTACCAAATAAATTGCTTCTATCTTGACCAGCTTGGTCTAAAGCTTGCATTCCTCGACCAATATTCTTTACGCCACCACCAGTAAGCCTTAGTAAATCATCACCAAGGCCATCTTTCCAACCAGTTTCACCTTTAGAAGCTTCCATAACTTTAGGAACTACATTCTGTCCTACGTACTGAGCTGCAGCTTTAATTTCATTACTTCTATCAGTTAATAAAGGCTTTCCTTTAGTGGCAAAATCATACACACCTAGTGGATCTAAGGTAGTTTCAGACCAACTTCTACGGTTACTACCGTTATTCCAGTTTAAATCACGGGCTATAATGTCCCGCCAATCATCAAATATTGACATAACCTACACCATACCATAGAACTGCTCTGGATCAATACCAGCTGCTACTGCTACTTGACCTATATCACCGCCTTTACCTTCCATACCTGCTGTACTTGGTTTCTTCTTCTTAGTGAATACTTTCTGAAGTGCGGAAGCAATCATTGCTACATTATTTAAACCTTTAGCAGTACCAGCTTTAGTACCATCAAATGCTTTTATTTGCTCTGCTTTAGGTAATGCTTTTGCAATTGTAGGAGATGCAGTTAAAGATTGATCTGTATTCCATTCAAGAGCTGTACCAGGTTTAACACCTTTTGGAAGTTCAATACCAGCAGCCTTGGCCTCAATCTGTCTATCTGTTAAATTATAACCAGCTGCTTCAAACTCTGCTTTAGATAAAGGTTTAAAACTTTTATCAATATCTTTATTAGATGAAATTGAACCATCATCCTTCAATACACTAGACATTGTATAACCTTTACCTTCCGGTTGCCAGCTCTGCCAATTAGCATTCTCTGCTTCCCAATTTTTACGTTGGTTACGTGTCATTACACCTAAAGCTTTACCTTCTTTGTCTTTAGTAAAGACAGTAGATCCAGCAGTTTGAGGATCTGAAGAGTTTGGAGTTTCTTCAGAGTTTACTTTACTAGCTAACGATGTCTTATTAGCGTTACTTATTAGCTCTGCTTTTCTTTCATTCTCTCCTTTTAGAGTTGTACCATCGAATACATTTCTACCTTGAGAATCATATAAAGAATTTTGAGCAGCTGGAGGAAGTTCTACAGGTTGTTGAGTATTATTTACTCTATTATTTCTAATCTTAGCATACTTTTCTATCTCTTCTTGAGATGGCAAACCTAAAATAAATCTACCTATCTTACCCCAAGCCTCTTTATTTGGACCCCAACGATTAACATGAAGAGGGCCAACCATCTTTTTCCTTTTTCCTGATCTCACGTCAGGATTACGGGACATATCAGGAGAAGGAAATAGTTCCTCCCACAAATTATTATATCTAGGTATACTAGGAGCCATTACGCTTTACCTCTGTTTCTTGCTCGGTTTTTACTTTGGCCTTCGAGTTTTGTTCCACCTCCTTGTTTATGCGAGACATCCAGCTTATCGCCATTCCCATACGTTCCTCTCTTTCGGTTTTCGGCATTGAGTGAAGCCCTCTTCTTCTTTTGTGCTGGTTTTTTGTTGTACTCACGCTGATATTCTTGCTTAATCTTAAGCGCGCTAGCGTGAGATTTGTAGTAATTAGTACTTTTGCTTGCCATAAAGCCTCGTTTTCACTAGTTCAGGGTCTACTTTAGGCATTATTCTGTTCAACTTATCTAATGGGTTACCATCATAGGCAACACCAGTGACATCATTTGTCTTCAGCCAGTCACAAGCTGCCTTGAGTTCATGGGCTGAAGCCTCACCACTCTTAACCCGTTTAAGGAATTCAAGAGTGACAAGGTTATGTAGCTCATTAAACTTCTCTTCAGAAGCTTTCTTAGACATTTTCTCCAGGGAATAAATTCTTTCTTACCAAAGCTACTGCAGCATCATCGATGGTGTTGTCGGTAGACTTAGCGTAAGCCTCCAAAAGGTCTACAACCAGCTTTTTAACTGACTTAGAACTTAGGAAGGTGAATAGAATCGGCTTAATTAGTAGCATCATTTTGTTTCAGTGGGTTGTTTTTCTAATAATGAGACAATAGGAACTACATCACTGCACATATGCTCTACACGTGAACCAGGTCTAAAGGTAAAACCCTTAGTCATCAGTTCAGCACACTTTAGAGAACGTACAAGTTCGTAGTCTACCCTCATCTTCTCTTCTTGACGTTTAGCTAGAGATTTACATCGTCTAACAGTGTCATAATCCATAGGAACCATGAAGTTAACTTGTGCTCCATAGTTCCAACCTCTAGAGTAACTCTCTGGATCATAAGGTTTATTTTCACTTGCCATCCAGAAAGGGGAGAAAGTCATGGTAGGACCATTGCAAGCAATAGCCCGTCCATTATATCCTCCCATTTGCTGCCTACTTGGGGCACCATTATTCTGGAACTGTACAGCTTGATTTGTAACATTGCCTGTAGCAGTCGATTCTGGTGCCGATGTATTATATACATCATCTTCAGCATAAGCTGGCATACAGCCTACTGTGAGAAGACCGATAAGGAGGTAGTAGTAGCGTTTGTTGTGATGTTTCTGGTTATGTCTATATCTTCCAATAGAACTAAACCAGTTTGTGTATCCGCTAATCTGGTTATAACATCTAGCTGAAAGTCGGCTCCAGCGTTTGTTTGTGAGAAGGTAGTCTCGGAATCCATTATGTCGCCGGAGGCGGTCACTCCAGTTCCAGACCAGCTTCTTAGTTCTCCGCCATATACTTTCTGGTTCACGACCTCTGTGACGGTTTGAGTTGTTGTGGTGGTAGCGTTCATTGAGCCTTGTGTAAAGGCTGGTGTTACTTGATTTGCTCTTGCTACCGAGGGGGATAACAGTGCTAAGAGTATTAGCCATCGTTTCATTCGTCTTTTTTCTTGACCATAGGACAGTTTACGGGTGTATTGTTCCCTTTACCTTTAGAATTAGATGTGTTCAGGCCGAAGGTCGCCAGGGCTCCCGTAAACACGCTAGCCACGAACGTGATATCTCCGCTTGATCCTTTCTTAATCATCGGTAATTCTACATAGTTAAGGGTTATAATAAAGCCAGCCCAGACAACAACACCTAATCTTACAAAGGTGCCGAGTATCTGAATCTGTTCTTCTTTATCATCTATGCCATCTTTTAGCTTATCCAGCAGGTTCTTCTTTTGTGGTGTTTCCATTCAGTTTCTTTTGAATGCGTTTTGCTAGTTGCATAAAAATAGGTTTGAAGACTTTTACACAATGTTTAAATAAACTTGTAGCAGTTAATGTAGCAGCTACTGAAATGAATGCTGTAGTAGCTGCTGTAACCATTATCTCTTCTTGAGGTATTGGTATTGTAATATCAGTGAAGGGTACATTAACCCTTTGTACCTCAGCAGGAGCTGGTTCATCATCATCCTCATCTGTCTCCTTCCCTGTTGGACCTCTTAAAGCACCAGCAGGTACTAGCATAGGTTTAAAGGAAGGAAGATCTGCCGTCGGTAAATCTAAGTTAGGTCGAGGCAGATCTGGTACAGCAGGTAAAACCTGTGGAGGAAGATTAAAGGAGGGTAGAATAGGTGGGTCCATTTAGTCAGGTTCCCACGTGATACCACCATCAGGTACCTTTTTCCTATTTTCTTCAGTAGACAACCTTAACCAATTAGCTGGATACTTAGTACCATTCCTATCTTCAAAAGGTTGATCTAGATTTAATTTTTTACCATTTAATTTATATCCCATTAGACTGCCCTCGCTGTTTTATATGGTCTTTCTGCAAAAGCGATATATATGAGATCATTATTAAGGTTAATATCATTACCATCTTTTATAACTTTAAAACCATTAGAAGTTACTCGTAAATCTGAATAGCCATCGTCTTTCTCTGCATCAGTATCATTAAGTTCTAAGAAAGTATCGAAAGGATTACCAGTGCTATTCCTACTCAGATCATACTGCTGCCAGTCACCACCACCACTACCAATATGTCTTATTGTAATCCATGCAGGACGGAAACCGCAGTAGTTAAATTCTCCGTTAGTGTTAGCGGTACCTTTATATATACCCATATGTGAGTACCCAAATATAGGAGCCCAACAGTACATCACTGATTCTTCACCATCTGTATTAATACCTGCAGTACCAAGGTTTACGAGAGTATTGGTATGGGCAGTATTATTCCATGCCTGTGAACTATCGTAATACGCACCTGAGTCATTCAGATCAGTTCTTTTATACTCTGTATAACCCATATGCCATGTTACCCAGCTTGTGGCACTATCCCTGTTTTTAACAATTACTAAACCTGGTTTAGCATTAAGACCATGACCAATCGTTGTATTACTGCCATTCCCTGTAAAAGCAGTTATTGAGAACCCAGATGTTTGATTTACCCATTGATTCCCGGCACTTACATTTATCGCACCATCAGTATTAGCTTGTCCAGTATTACCAGCATCCCAAGCCCAGGCCACATGCGTTACATTGTTTGTATTAACAGAAGAATGGTCTCCAAGTGTAAATCCATCAGAATTAAACGTTTTAAGTGACTCTGCTTGTGTGCTTTCAGCAGCAGTAGTATTAGAGAAGAGACGTTTTGTAACACCTCTAGCAGCATCAACTAGAACGTGATCATTTGCTGCACTAGTAGGCTTAATCCAAACAAGTTCTGGTTGAAAATTAAAACCTGTAACCGCTAGTTCAGATCCAGTACCTGTATATAATTTTGTATCAAAGAAATTGTTAGGTTTATTTGTATTATCACCACTGAATGTATCATTAAGATTCTCAGTACAACATGCTCTATAACCAGCAGGACAAGGATATGCCCAAGGTTTTTGGCCAAAGTTCCATGTCATATCAGAGTTGCCAGTATTACTATCGTCATTCTGACCAAAGAACCAGAATTTACCTGGTTCTACAGGTATACTACTATAGGCTGTTCCTTGGTTTACTCCATTCTTATAAAATGCTAATGTACCATTATCAGCATCAAATGCTAAACCTATAACATCACCATCACCCCAAGTTGCTCCCCAGCTATTAGTTGTGGATCTATTAGTTGTTATTATCTGACCTCCTTGGAGATAACCATAACCAACATTACGAGCGGTATCAGAGTTGTTACACATATAAGTATTTAAATGTGTATCTCGTGCTAACATTACACCAGTACCACTGAAGGTTGAATTAGCTGTTGCTTCTGCGTACCACTTACCATAATGAGGTAGTCCAAAGTTAGAATGGATATGACCATAACTACCTGATGATACAGCCTTTAAATTAGCTTGTGTGACAGTCCAATTACTTCTTCCTGGTTGAAGTGTAGCGTAGTTGCCTCGTTTAGTAAAAGCTGTATTAGTTCTAGTATCATCATCACCACCTGGGACAGAGTTTGTAGGAGTATCAACGAATATATCTATATTTCTACTGTCAGCGATAACACTCTGATAATCTGTTAATATTTCATCATCAACTTCTATAGAGTATAGTTGATTACTAACTCCAGCAGTTACATATTGTTCGATGCTTCTTAATTCTCCTGTAAACCCTAAATCCTGCCAAACACCAGAACCAGATTGTGTTCTACTTATAGAGCTACCACGATTTACTTTGAAATAAGCACTCGGAGCATTACTAGTATCTCCATAGTACTGTACTCTTAATTTACTACTAACAGTAATAGGTTTAGGGAATTCTACATACATAGAAGCTGCAGTAGATCCAGTCTGAGCAGAAGTACCAGTATCTCCATCAAATATTCTATGTGGCCCTTTCCATGTTCCACTCTGAGTTATCCATCCAGTCTCTGATGTTACAGAATAGGACCAACCTTTACCTACATTACCAGAAACAAAACCATTTTTACCTGTCCAGTTTACTCTAGTTGGGGGATTAAAATTGGAACTATAGATCGCTGTATTATATACTCGGAAATCCTGCATATAACCTTTCCATCTAGTTGAAACAGCTGCACCCATGATCCAAGAACCTTCTGCTGTATCTGTCCCACTACTTGTTACTTCTTGTTGAAGAACGCCATTTAGGAAAAGTTTTAAACTAGATCCATTTCGTACAAAAGCAACATGGTACCAGGTTTCTTTAGTAATAGGGTTAGAACTAAATAAAGTAGCACCCCAAGTTGAGCCTGATCCATCTCCTTCTACGTATATTTTAGATCCTGAAGCATGAGAACTTCTCCAGAAACCCATATTAAAATCGCCTGCATTAAATATACTTCTGTAAGTATTATCATCAAATACTGAACTATCTGCCCAGATCCAGCCTTCAATAGTATAAGTTGTTCCTCTATCTGAAATAGTAAATGGTGGAGAAGATATAGTTAAGTTATCATCTGAACCATCGAATCGAATAGATCTATCATAAAATCTACTAGTAACACTACTGTTTTCAATACTGCCATTAGCAGTAACTGTCACAGCACTACCACTACCTTTTATAGTATGACTTTTATCAACTAATCCATTCCCTGGTATAGCTAAAACTAAGGCAGACGCATTACTATCTGTATTATATGCTACTGGGTGTTGTGCCCAATGACCAAATGCATCTGTTGTTTTTAGTATTGGTTTACCGCCATTAGCAGCAGATGGTTCTCTACTCTTACCGTAGTTTATCCAAAGATGGTCAGCACGCATAGTTGTTGAGTCATCCCATTTAAACCAGAAAGAGTTCTCACCAACTGTGAAATCTAAGTCTTTCAGATCTTTAGGAACCCAATCTCCAAGATCATTAAATTCACCAACTCCAGCGTCTACTGGACCTGCGCATACATGTGTATCAGGTAACTCTAAGACGCAAACATCTGCTAGTAGTCCACTACAGTAGCCATTGTTACCATCCCATCCGACATGCCAGCTATCATTAGCTAGAGCAGGTCCTGATGATGATGACGTCGAATCTAATTTACCATTAACATACAATTTAGATAAATTATCTTTATCATGTTCAAAGAATACATGATACCAACCAGTTACATCATTATAGTAGTTAACTGAATTAAAGTGATTAGAGTAATTATCATTTATTTTTATTCGACCATCTGAATCAAAGTAAAAGAAAAACCCAGTATTATCGTTACAGACGAAAACATCATCTCTATCACCTATTTCACATCGTTTGATCCAAAAAGATAGAAAGAAGCAAGCTTTAACATTACTTGCTTCATAACTGATTCTTGTTGTGTCTTCTTCTGCAAATCTAAGGCTTTTTTCTATTACATAAGGACCAGCAGAGTCATCTGTAACTGCAGAAGAACCCTGCAGCATCGTATTAGTTAGTACTGCCATCTTACTTCACATCCAAAGTTGCCACCGCATGAATACTACCAGATGCTGCTATGATGTAATCTACCCTATCAACAGCTGCTGCTGTAGTTGTCAAGGTTGGTGCAGTACCACCTTTCCATTTCCAGTTAGCTGCCCATGATGCAGTTCTAGACCCAGTGCCGTCCTGTGTAAGGAAGATCGACCCTGACTGTCCAGCGACTTGGTTAGAAGGGTTAGCAAATGTAGCATTATGAGCTAGAGTAACAGAATGATTGTTTGTCGTAGCCATATCAATTGTAATGGTTGATGCTGAAGTTAATCCAGTAACTTGTCCACGTTGAGCTCCAGTCCATGTGTTATCACCTGCTAAGGTCGCATCTCCAGTAGAAGACCAAGAAAGAGTTCCACTTCCATTAGACACAAGAGCTTGTGATCCTGAACTATCAGCAGCAGGAAGTGTCCAAGTTACATTAGATCCTATAGCAGCTGGAGCTTGGAATGCTACATAATTGTCACCATTAGCTGTTGCTTCTTCGAATCTAAGATCTTTCTGATTATCTATATTTACATCGCCCGTGAACGTGCCTCCTGCGAGAGGCATTTTAGTAGCATCTGTTGTATTATCTGTAGCCCATCCAAGGTTACCACTACCATCTGTCTTTAGGAGTTGTCCTGAAGTACCATCAGCTGTAGGTAGTACCCAGATCTGATCACCACCTAAAGTAGCTGGTGCTTCAAATCCTACATAGTTATTACCATTTCCACTAGCTTCTTCGAACCTCAGTTCTTTCGCATTATCTACAATAATATCACCAGTAAAAGTTGTACCAGCTATTAAAGCAAATGAACTAGTATCAATAGTATGCTCTTCTAAGTTACTACCTTCTTTAACATATATTTTATTTTGATCAGTTGCATAACAAATCTCACCTTCAAGAATGTCAGCTTTGTTACCGTTTAAATTTGAGTATGTACCCCGTGCTACACGCACAGGTGTTCTAGTTGCTGGTGTTGGCATTAGTCGAAAGATCCTCCATCATAAGTGTTTGATAACGCTGCTGTACTTGTACCATTGTCAAAGTTACCAGCATCTATTACCTGGTGTGCTGTTCTATCGAATGCAGTATTCATCTGCATACAATTACCCATTAAAGAATGAGATGAGCATTGGTAATGTAAAATTGTAGGGTTAGTATCAGATGTAACTATCTGAGTATATGCACCTGCATTACCAGGTGTGCCATTTGTAGTTACTCCTGTTGAATAACCTGTTGTTTTATCAGACTCTTGATAGAAGACAAGAGGATGACCAGAGTTAGAACTATCTGCCTGATCAAATTTATAAGTCATTCCTGGGTTAAGTTCCAAGAACGGTGCTTGTTGAGCATCTAAAGTGAAACCACTAGAATGTCCACTTCCGTTATATCTATGTTGAGCTGTTTTTGTAGCTACTTTAACCACATAGGTTACTGTAGATCCAAAGGTTCTAGTATCTGAAATATATCTCTCTTCTGGATCATTAGCAAAGTAACTAGCCCAAGCATAAGTTTTACTGGAGTGAGTATAAGACACACGTACTGTCAAACCTGCACTTCCTTGGAATGTACCAGGTATACCACTTAATGTATAGTTAACTGAGTTAGTAGTCCAAGTAGCATTTACTAAATCACTTGAATCTGCTATCTCATAATACCCATCTTCAGTAGGTTCTGTAGCTATTAAGGCTGCTTTATTAGATTTTGGTGTATATAACACAGCCGCAGCCACAGCAGCACTAGCAGCATTAGCTGTGTTCACCGCGTTAGTAGCATTAGTTGAAGCCGTGTTAGCTGTACTAACAGCATTTGTGGCATTGGTACTTGCTGTGTTGGCTGTTGATACAGCGTTCGTAGCGTTCGTCGAAGCTGTGTTTGCCGTCGCAACAGCATTATCTGACTTTGTGTCAGCTCCGTTTGCTGTGGTGACTGCGCTGGTTGCGTTACTAGACGCCGTATTCGCTGTATTAACTGCATTAGTTGCGTTGGTGGAGGCTGTGTTAGCTGTGCTGACTGCATTTGTTGCATTTGTACTAGCTGTGTTAGCAGTACTAGATGCAGTGTTTGCAGTCGTTACAGCATTAGAAGCGTTAGTAGATGCAGTATTAGCAGTCGTTACAGCAGTTGTAGCTTTTGTAATAGCAGAAACATAAGCCCCACTTTCAAGAACCCTAGAGTTAGTGAGAGCAGTAGTAGCGTCGTTTTCTGCTTCTTGAGTAACGTATAGATTTTGGTTAAAGTTATCATTAAGATCACTAGATCGAATAGCTGAACCTGGGTAGAAGGTTGCAGCAAGTTCGGTACTAGCAGTATCTCTATAAATCTTTACCGCTTTACCATTAGCAGGAGCTGTACCAAAGCGAATTGTTGTTGCATTATGTAATGTGTAATGAGTTGTAAGTGATTGAACCACTTCATCGACACTAACTTTAATGTCGGTACTGTTTTGATATGGAAATGTAAAAGCAAAATCGACGGTGGAACCGTTTGCCGTATATGAATTTGAAGTTGTAGCCATAATGCTTATTTAGCCATGTTTTGTAATCTTAGGATTTCTTTTTGAGCCTCTTTGTAGCCTTCTAAACGTCCACCACCTAGTTCATAGTTTCTCATTTTCAGAGCTCTACCCTGAGCAGTATACCTAGCATTATAGGCTTGCAAGGCGTACCATGCATTTTCAAATGCTTTATCATGTATACGATCTAATTCTCTATGAACTAAAAACTCTTTAACTGGCATCTCAGATTGTTTCTTTAAACCTCTATGTCTAGCATATTCCTTCATCTTCTTCTGGAAATAACCATCATTCTGAGTCATCAGCTGAGTAACCTGAGCTTTAAGACCAGCATTCTTTGCAATCCAGTTATTAATAAAGTGCCTTTCTTGAGGTGTCAAAGGTTGCCCTGTTAATTTATTCTTTCTTATCTTCTGTAATCCATCCCATCCTGTGCTTAACATCCACTGTCTCCAGGGTTCCATATCACCATTCTGTTTAAAGAAAGGTAGTACAGCATTAGCAGCTTGTGTTATAGATTCATAACCTCTAATAGGTTTACCAGTATATACATCTAATAGATTCGGTAGGTATGAGTCTTCAGTTGAAGGGAATAAGAACTTATTACCATTAGCAAGATACCCCCAAAAATCGTTATTAACATCTCTTAGTTGAGGACTGACAATGTTATTGAGAACACTTCTTATACCTTTAAATGGTAGTACTTGATCAGTTTGATTAGCCCAGAAACGGTTCCAACCACCAGGATCTCCAGTCAATAAACCTGCTAAAGGCTCAAAGCCGCTAACAAATGTATTATTAGTTACGTTCATGCTTATTGAGAACGCTGCTTTTCTAAAGATATCCTCAGTAAATGCTTGATCTGTACGATTAGCAGCATACACAGCATCAGCTGTAAGACCCATTAAGGAAGCAAATGGTTCGAAACCTTTATAGCTCCTCCATTCCCCTGTGATAGGGTTCTTAATAGAAAGAGGTTGCCAACCCATACGCAACATACGAGCACGTTCAGCACCATCTTGAGGACCATTACCAGTCATATTACCTTCTAAAGCCCATAAGCCACAGCCCATAACTACTGCACTACCCATGATCTGTCTTCCAACATACTCAGATTTAAGAGTCCTGAAAGCCATATCTAGGTCTTGACCTTCTTTAATACCGTGTTCAGCTAATGCAGCCAGCTTCTCTGACCTAGTTTTAGCCTTCATTACACGTTTAAATCTAGGCATAGCCATACCTAATGAACTAGTTGGAGTAAATGATAAAGCTAGCTCAGCAGCATTTACACCAGTTCTAGGGAATAGGAATACACCTCTAGCAGCTGGAACAGCTTCTAAGAAATTATCAAGTCTTTTAACTACTTCATTATCTAAGTTAAGAGCTATTTCTTGTGAAGCAAACTTAGTAGCCTCATCTGTTAGTTTACCTGACTCATCAAACGCTTCTCTATATAACCTTTCTTGTATTGGCTTAGCAAATTCCTCCATATTAACAGCGCCTCTATGCAGATCCATTACTTCATCATAAGCTTTAGCTCTAGCCATACCAGATGCCATGAATGAATTAGTGAAACCGTCAATAGCATATAGAGCATTAGTACCGTATTTAACGAATTGCTGCTTATTCCACCAGCCTAAAGCCTTAGTCATATTCCAGAGAGCAACCTTAGCCTGCCAGCCTGGCTCCTTAGCTTGCTTCCAACCTTCTGCCATGCCATCCATGTACTCAAGTTCATCTAATTTAGAACGTATTAAGTCAGAACGACCACGCATCATGGCTTCTTCAGGATGTAATTTAGCTAGATTCCATTCTTCTCTAGCTACCTTCATTCCACGTTTGAAGTTTTCAGATATACCAGCAAAGGTATACATAGCTCGCTTAACCACAGCTTGATCGCCAGAAGCCCATGCTCCTGCAAATACAGCAGCTGGTTTCAAAGCGGTCATCATAGAGTTACCTACAGCAGCTCTAACTGGTGCCATACCAAATAGCATACCGTTTACCCTTGCAGCATGTATCTGTTGCACAAGCGCACTAGGCATAGTAGGTTCTAGATCAATAAACCCTTTCTTAAATAGACTAACATTACTTTCAGCTAATCTATGTAGTTTATGTAGATCATCTACCTTACCATTGGTAGCATCATATGCTTCAACAAAAGGTTTATAATAACCAGGATTCTTCTTAGCAATATACTTAAGTTCTTTATTTAACTTATTACCACTCTGTTTAATATGGTTTACATATTCATCGAACTGATCACCTTGAATATTCATCCAGTTTAACAGAGCCTGCATGTTACCATCAGCTTTAAGATTCTTATACTCTTTAGCTTTACGGACAATGAACTTATTAATACTTACTTCTTGACCAAGTAGATTAAGTTTATCAAAGATGATATCCATCTGCCTAACAGTATCGACTTCATCACCTAACATTTTAACAGCCGTTGCAGCATCTGCTACATTATCTGCTGCTTGTTGTGTCAGCATAGCTGAAGCTCTCATCTGATTAGGGTCAAACAGCTTATCATATGCATTTTTAAATGCACGAGAGGCTATAATCCACTGTGCTTCATCTAGAAATGCATTAGAATTAAAGACTGTTGACTTCATATCATCAACAATGAACTCAAATTCTTTTAACGGGAGATCCTGACCAAATATAGCATTGGTTAGATTATCCACTGACCTATTCATCTGTTCTGCAGTAATGGTTCTACCATTTACTACAGCATCTACATTAGGTGAGATTCTATCAAACAGTTGATCTAATTTAGCAGACCGTTCATTACCACTAATAGAATGTATAAATTCTCTATTAAAGTTCTCATCTACTACAGGAGTTGCTCTACCATTAATAGTATCTAAATCATTCTGTATTTGAGCATGATTAACCTTAGCCATTAATGGATCAGGATCTGTATTAATAACAGCTCTACCTGCTTCATCAGGACCAAGATCATTTCTAAAAGCATTATATTCTAATCCATCAGGATCAGCATCTATAGCTCTTATCATCTCTTCATTCTGTGCAACTTCTCTCTGACTTCTACCTCTTTCTACAGCTTCAGTTACAGGGTTATCATATTGAGTAGAGGTAGCAGCTCTACGTGCTATCACTTCTTCTGCTGCACCATCTCTTGGTATAAATTTTGTTTTCCTTGCTAGACCAAAAGCAGCACCTAGAAGTTCAACGCTACCACCGAGACCAGCAGCTTCAAATACATTCTTTTTCCATCTTACATCAGGACTATCACTGGCTCTAGTAGCCCATGGTATACTCCATCCTAGCCAATCATTTAAAGCACCTGCCATATTATCATCTGTCTTTGAGTGAGATGATATCATAGCTACACCAGTATCAACACCAGTATATGTTGCTACTTCTCCTAATGTCCTTAAATAACCAGGCATTGTCATATGAGCAGTAGCACTCTTACCCATAGTAGTTAAAGCTTTACCACCATATAATGTAGGTATAATAATAGAAGAAGCATCTCTAGCTAATTTATGAGCAGGAGCCTTACTTCTTGGTGAATTCTCATCCCACCATTGATCAATCGGTTTAAGCCAGGGTACCAAACCAACAGCATCAGAGATGAAATCAGCTACACCTAAAGCAGGTACGGATCCTGCCATTAGTACATCTTCTAAAGGTCTAGACCATTGTGGCCTATTATCCCAATCCTCTTGACTTACACCTTTTGGTTTTTGTATCTGACTACCAGGAGCACCCCATGAATGATCGCCAGGACCGCCTTTAACAGCTTGATCTGTTGTTATAGGTTGGTTATCATATTTACCTTGTATAGGATTCTCCCCAGCATCCACTGGATCAGGTTTATGAAGCTCTTCTCCTGATCTAAGTTTATTATCTAGTTCGATAGATTTCTCTAAACTAGACCATTCTGGATCAAGATGTACTTCATTCGTTCCATCATGCGGCATAGTAACCCCTCCTCTTTAATTCCTTATAAGCAGCTACGCTTAGAGTACGAGGTGAATTAAACTTCAGATCACTTAATTTATCTGTAGTCACTGACTCATGAAGATCTTTTAAAAGGAATGCATCTTCCTCGCTTTCCATAGTATTTATCATAGTAGGACCATTTACTTTAAAGTAAGCATCAAAAAGTTTGTTTTGTGTGTCAGCATCAAATACTGTATTAAGAGGTATTTTAGCTAATTCAGCAGCTTGTAACAGTTCTTCTAAATTAAACTGATATCTACCTGCTGTTTGTAATAATCCTCTTTCTTGTAATGTTGTTATCTCTGCTATAGAAGCATTTGTAAGATGTATGTTTTTTAAATCTGATCTTTCTGTACTAGACTTACCTTCAGTAGCATTGAAGTCGCCTCTCTCATGTGTGCCTAATGTACCTCTAATGATATTCCTAGATTTCTCAAAAGCAGGTCTGGTATAAACAGGATTAGTACCACTAGCACATGCAGCTTGATTAACCTTACAGTAGTCATACTTATTCAACAGTCTAAGTACGTCTGTATTAACTCTTTTATAAGTATCTTCTACTTTCTTGACATACCAATCAGGGTACTGTCGTATAAGAGGTTTACTTTCTGCTTTAAGTTTCTTATTAAGATGTTCAATCTGAGCCATTTCTGTTTCAAGTGCTTTAACTGTACCTGCACTTGCACTTTCTATAAATACAGAACGTGGTAAAAGCTCCTGTTGTATACCTTTATTTAAATTCTCAGATTTAATTCTTAAAGCGTTGGGACTCATTAAAGATTCATTGTATATAGCACTTCTATCTTTCTGTACTTTAGCAGCAAGAGCTTCATAGTCCATCTCAAGCTCTTGTGCGCCTACACGAATCTTACCTATAGGAAAACCCCATTGACCAGTTACTTCATCAAAGGTAGGTTTAAAGTCATCTGTTTTAAATATCTGTTCTTTAGCATAAGACAAAGCATGTTCTAAAGCAGCTTCTGGAGTTGCACCAGGTCTAGTCATAAATGCTTTATACTGTGCTCTAGTCTTAGTTAAAGCAGCTTCTTTAGCTGCACTCCTAGTACCATCCTGTTTACCAGTCATTGGTGTAGGAATTCTACTCTCTAGCCAAGCTTCTATTTGATCATCAATACGATCAGCATGTCCATACCTATCAGGTAAGAATTGGCTATTTTCGTTCATCATATTGATGGCTTTTTGAGTAGCAGCTGGTGAACCACCTAATGCTCTAATCTCAGATGAAGTCATATGACGGTTTTCTCTCATTGCATCAGAGACTGTTGCCATAACTTCTGCATCAGCTTGGTTATTAGCCATTCTAGTAAGCTGATTACCTAAGAATGTCCTAGAATCATCCCATTGATTCTTAGTAGCAATCTTAAGCATATTAGTTATATCTGTTGCACTTAGTTTTTCATAATCCATATCTTGGATATCAGCTAAGTACTTCCTATCATCCGCTTTCTTCTGCTGTATAGCTATGTTAGCTACATTATACTCTCTACTAGTACCATTAACCATAGCATCTTCAATAGCTAGCCACTCTCTTCTGAAGACTCTATCAATACTTACCTTACCACTGCTATGTTGAAATACATGATCTCCAGCACCTTCAAATCTTGAAGCATCAAAATAACCAGATTTTATACCAGACTGCAAGGCTCCAAATACACGCTTCTTAGCTCTTCTATAATCTGCTGGTGTAGGGTTAGGCCCAGCATAATAGTCAATAGCCTTAACAATACCTGCGCCTACATTAACTGAACCATCAGGTAGATTACTTATATGATCATTGATGATTAAAAGCTCATCATTATGTCTTTCCGCTTGGGCGTCTGTACGTGCAGCCGTTGTTTTCTGTGAACGGACCTGTGCTCTAGCATTCTCTAGTAACTGGTAAGAACCAGATAATGCCATAATTTTAGATGATGGTGCATTTCCACCTAATTCATCTCTAGCCTTTTTATCTAGTAACTGCAGTACTGTATCAACTTGAGAACCTTGAGCACTATCTAAATCTACATCACCATAACCAGGTATAGGTACCTTAGTATTCCAGTTATCTTGATAATACTGAGGTCTATTATTAGCATATCTTCTAGCATCTGCTTTGGCTATTGCTATTTTCTTATAACCACTTAGACTTCTTATCTCATGCAGTAGTTCTTCATTATAACCTTGAAGACCTAATCTCTCTAACTCTTTCTCACGAGCTGATGAATCATTCCATATTTCAGCTTCCATACTCTGTATGGCGTTAACATTCTTCATGCCTACGCCATGCTCTTCCCACATCATATGGGCATAGTCTTTACCAGCTTTCTCTTGATGAGCTTTATGAGCCTTCCAAAGCTGTGTACCACTCTTAGTTAGAGAGAGTATAGATTGCCACTGTTTCTCCTGACGTGCTTGCTTAGCTTTAGCAGCTGCAATACGATCATTCCAGTTCCTTTCTTTTTGATTAAAGATAACTTGGTTTAGATCTTGACCTAATTCAAAGTTATCTCTATTCTGTTTAGCTTCTAAATTTGCATTTTCAGTTAGCTGGTTACTTAACCTAGTAGCTTGTTTATTTTGCCACTCGATCGCATCCTTCATATGACCCATGGCTTGTAAGCCTTGGTCTCTTATTCTTTTGGAGGGATCTGGGACATCTACTAGGTATGAACCAAAGCCTTTCTGTTGGGCGTACCCTTTGTATAGAAGTGCCATTTAATTTGTTTAGGTTGATACGACTTCCATGTCAACATCCAGCTTACTGTAGTCAACATAATAGAACCCGTCTTTTTCTTTTTGTCCAACGGCATCTTTACGACCCATTGCGATTAGATCTTGTGCAGATGTTCCCATATACTTAGGACCATGCTCACCATCAAGTCTATATTTAAAGGTATATGTAGGTACACCTGATGGAGAAGTTCCTACACGTGTTATATCATACTTTAATCTATCATCAGATGAAGCTATACTAGCACCAATCTGTGCCATAGAAGCCAACGCTCCAAGGAAGCCACCGCCTCCTCCACCGCCTCCGCCTACGTCTTCAGCAGGCTTAAGCTTATGCCACTGTTCCTTACTAATCATTCCAGGTGGTGGTGTGATATTAGGCTTAGGTAGATCAATTGGTGGTAGTAATTGTGGTGGTTCAACTGGTGATGGTGCAAGTTTAGATTCAGCAGCCATATCAGCAGATAGTTTCTGTAACCGTAGTTGATTATCATCTGCTGTGTACTGTTCTCCAGCACTATTAAAGGATTGTTTAAGCTGTCTTCCAGCAAAAGCTGAACCTTCCTCTGCTTTCTCTATAGCAAAGTGATAGCCAGTTTCTTCTCTAAGAAGTTGATCAGCTAAAGCAGCTTGTGCCTGTCCTTGTGCAGCAAGTACTGTTTGAAAATTCTTCCTTGCTGAACGTCCAGTAACACCTGATGCTACGACTGACCCTGCTTTCTGTAAACCCTCCAGCATATTACCTTGAGCTTTCTGTCCTAAAGCTGCTCTCTGTCCTTGTAATTTCTGAGTTAGATCACGTTTATTAAAGCCTAGATTCATCAAACGATCTTCGTTTTTAAACCCAATCTCTTGTAAACGTTCATTATATTTCCTAGTATTATCATTAGTGGATAGTTCTAATGCTAGTGCATTATAGTCTAACTGTTCCTCGTAAGATTTAACACTAGCATTATATGCTTCTACTTGATTATTGAAATCAAATATCCGCATTTTTTCTTTCTCTACCCATTCTTGAGTAGCTGTTGCATTCTTATGTTGACGTATAGATTCCGCATTATTAACAGAATCCCAGAAGGTATCATGTTGATAGGCAACACGATTTGACATCTGTTGATAGTCAAACTTCCATCGTTCCCTTTGTAAGTCCTTTTGTTCTTGGGTTAAGCCACCGCTTCCACCCCCGCCTTTTCCCATATCAGTCTCCTGTATTGTAATTAATAGGTTTTACTACAACAGAATATTCATTATACCACTTAAGTTTCTTAGCTAAACCTTTACGGCACCAAGCTTCTAAAGCAACACAGTCTATACTCTTAGCATAGTATTCTAGTTGAGTTACACATGGTTCATACCACACATCAAAGTCGTGACCGCTTGCTGTAGCCCATGTATGTATTCGTAATATTCTATGTCGAGGGTATGGTATGACTTCAGTGATTAAAGCTGTAGCTAATCTAGCTGTACGCTCTGCGTCAAACCCTACCCATAATTTAAACTTCTCATTAAGAAGACATCTAAGTACATCCGATGTTTGCATAGCTCCTTCGGAGTGGACTAAAGCTTTCTGCACTAGATCTCTAGCAATTGGCCAGATATCTTCAATAGTATCTTCTGTAACTAGATGGACTGAGTTCATGTTCGTCTGTAATAGCGGGGTGAATAGTTACCTTCCCAAGCCATAGCAGTTAAAGCTACTGGGAAAGGTGAGTCACTAAAGACTCTAAGTGTATAATTATCTGTACGCTGGTGTATAGGTACTACAAAGGTATTCTGTGTTTCAATAGGTACATCATCACCTAAGTAATAGTTAGCATCCTGTGTAGGTTGCAGTGTATACCAATTATCTACATAGATCTCAACAGAGTCAGCAGCTGTAGTAACGTTACCTGATGTAGTTGCAGCAGCTGGTGCGTTAGTAAATGTAACTGTAACATTATCTGGCTGACTGGCATGATCGGCAATTGTATAGTCTGTACCAAGTATCTGCTTAGCACCATTCTTTTTAACAATAACATCGGCTTTGTCTTTTACATCAAAGTCGGGTGAAAATATCTTATTACTTCCATCACCTGTAAACGTCTGTGTAGCAGCTTGCACACCCTTACGTTTCAGTTTGAATCCTACAACACTAGATTGTCCGATAGAAAACTTACATCTAGAAACTGTCAAATTAGCTGTAAAGTCAGCTCCTTGCTGACCTTGGAAATAAACTTTAGGTAAAGTTATATCATAATTATATTTATAACCTACATATACGTTCGCTGCTTGTCCCGATAAATCTTTCCTTGGGACTTTGAAATAGGTACCGTCGCCGTCTGACGCACGGGTTGGTGTAATAGTAAAACCAGATTCAGTAGTACCAGAGAAGTTAGAAGTAGCATTACCAGCAATAATAATAACAGGGGTTAACGAGGTTACATCTTCAAATGGGATATAACATTTTGAGAAATCATTGGTTGAATCATAGACAACTTTCTTCTCAGAACCTCCAGACAACCCATTAGTAGCAGCTGTATAGAAATCCATATGAGGGTTCACTTGTTGTCCTTCTGCAGTGACTATAATAGTCTCCTCTGGAGTCTGAGTCATAGTTGCACTACATAGATTATATCTAGCTCCAGATCCTGTACCTGTTTTTATAATAGTATACATGGTATCAGAGTCTGTATTCATATAATGAACATCACCAGGTAGTTGCCACTTAAACCATGTCTGCATTAAATCCTTCTGTCCATCATTATAGGTACGATAGAACCATATATTATTTAAGGTCTTACCGTACATAGCAATGAAACTATTCTGAGCACTAGCTACTAAACTATCTATACCTACAGGAATATACTCAGCAACAACACGTCCTATATCTACAACAACAGGGGATGAACCACCGCCTTGTGGTATCATTGCAAATACCCTTACAAAACCAGCTGAATCGTGTGTCTTACTAACAAAGTTTATTTGTGTACCAACGTCAACAGGATCTATTTCCTTATCCATTCTGTAATTAGATAAGGTACGTATCAAAGCAGTTGTGGGTTTCAGGTTACCATCTGCAGAGTACATAATAAACTGTTGCTCTGAGCTGTATAACAATAGACCACCTGCTGAGGGGATTATAGCATGTAAATTACCATGCTTAGTACTAGAGCAGTTGATATCAATAGGATCAGCATCCGTAGATGTCTGAGCCGTTGTCATGTAGAAGTCATAGAAAGCAGCAGCCTTACTCATAGACACATTATCTGTGGTTAGGAAGCCTAATCTATTATTGTAGAAAAAAGCTTGTGCTATGGTTTCGCCTACAAAAGAAGGATGTTCGTTAGTTACATCATCTCCTACTGTCCTATCTATCCAAGCTATAGCTTCAAATGTAAATACATTCTTAGCTGTATTGAATAGTTTATGAGGCATTGTAGTAGCTGTTAGACCAGTCTCCTCACCAGGTTTTAAGCACTCTATCCAGGTACCTGAACCTGATGCACCATCATTCGCTTCGAACTTAGTATAATAGGTATCGACTGAAGAGTTAGTATTTTTAATTGTAACTACTCTACCATGCTTAGTCTCACCAGTTAACTCTTGAGCAGCATTTACTTCATTCTGATAAGCCGTTAAAGATTCTCCACCTTTACCACCTTCTGCTTTAAGTGTAAATGTACCACTACTACGTGTGATCTCTAGACTAGCACCTATCACCTCAGTAGTAAGGTTAGCTATACTAGCATTATCTATTAGTGTTTTAAGAGCCGTGAGTATTTCAGGAGCATTTAAGAAACTAGTAGTATCAGCATCATTAGTTGCTGTATCACCTGATCTAGTATTAACTGTATAAGTTGCTGCTGAACCACCTGAAGGGTTTATAGTTATCTTATAAGGTGCGCTATACTCTACTAAGTGTATCCTTACAGTACCTACTTGACCGTCTGTATGAGCAGCACCTGCTACTGTAGTTACTACTTTCTTTTTATTAGTTATATGGGTAGTATCCCTAACAGTCAGTACATCATAATCAGCAGCTGCAGTAGCACTTAGGTATTCACGTGCTGCACCTGTATAATTAACAGTACATTTAACAAGATCTTCTGTGTTCCATACATGTACTTGACCATAAGGGCTAGAACTAGCTCCAACTATACAGCCTATGTATTTCTCATCAGAGTCACGATTATAATAAAACCATTTGGCTGTATCTAAATCGTTATTATCAAAAGCTGAACTACCATCTGTCAGCTCTTTAAGGTATTTTAAACCAGGTCTTTTCTGTAGACCAAAGGTAGGATCAGGGTAAGCATTAAGAGCTTCTGTCACCTGACCTGGTAGTTTTTTATCATCAGGCTGGTTAGATACCCCGCCTAAATAATTATCAATAGTTTGTGTTACAGCTGCCATTAGCGATACAGGGCTTGGTAAGGTTTGTAAGAGTCATAAACTTTCTCCCCACGCTTATGGCCAAAGAAGGTGTAATCACCTTGTCTGGTTTCATACTCCATAGCATGTGATCTAGCTTGTATCTCTTTTTGTTGTAGCATTTGATACTGTTGTGGGTCTCCTACAATTCTACTGGATACTATAGCTGCAGCTCTCGCTACAATATAATCTTGAATAGGTCTAGGCAGATCAACCCAATCAAAGAACCATACTATATCACAACGTACCGTGTCCCATCCAGTAAGAGTAGTCCAATCATAAGTATGATTAATCTTTTCATATAACTTACCACTTCTTCTTACTGATTCATATTGATTATCTTTCTCATCATGTAAATCTATTTGTAATATATTATTAGCTATCACTATTTCACCATTAGTATCAGGTGTCATAGGATAATACTCTTCAGTATTAAATGTCCAGCCTTCACTCTGTACTTCTCGTGACACATTGAGTAATGTATCGTAAGCAATCGCAACGTCCGGGTTGGTTTGATCGAGGGTGGTTACAGGAGCCTGACCTACAGACGCCAGTATTTCATTTACTGCGGGTAATTCTTGAGCAGCGTTTGTAGTCGGGAAAGCCATAATTAATTTATGTAAATAAAAAAAAGGGGACCGAAGTCCCCCGTGTTATGCGGCGCGGTTTGCGTCGCCTGAAGCCTCATTAATTGCAGGGCTATCACATTCCTGACCGGCGTATGATGTCCTGAAACATAGAGTCTCTGAATATACTTCAGATGCAGCTGCACCTGATTTTGTTTTTGCTACTGAATGTCTGATAGCAGAACCTTTTAGGTTAGCTGTAGCATGGGTTGCATACTTATTAGAGCCTGCAAGTGTCCCAGTTACAGTTGCCAAAGGTAACATTACTTTATCAGAATCAGCAGTAATTCCAGCTGCAAGGGGACCAGATGTACCATTACCTTCATTAGGTGTGGCATTGGTATTACCTTGAGCTAGTACGCTAAGATTTGTCATTTAGTTACCTCAATTTTCGTATTCTAAACCTGTAACATATCCTACAACTGCAGTGCTAGTGCCTGAATCACCGGTAGCGATGGTAATCTTATCACCAATGCGATAGCCATCGCCATCAGCAGTGGCTGCAGCATCTACTGCAATAGCTGTACATACGTTACTTGCGATGGTAAGGTCTACTTTGAGACCTGAACCACCGCCATCTGTTGTGGTTGCTTTATTGTCAACAGTACCATTGGTACCAGAGCCGGTTCCATTGTCACCGGTTGCAGTACCAACAGCTATTGTTGCAACAGCACCATCTGCTCGACCCCATTCTACAGGGGGCTGGTTAAAAAAAGTCTCAGATCCGAGACCTCTAATACCAGTAATCGGATGTGCTCTTGGCATAATAAATTACCTCAAGCAGCTTGGATTTCAATAGCAGCAGCAGGGTTAAGAGTACCAGCACCCATTGCTAGACGTCCAACGATCAAGTCGCCTTG
>VTLG01004357.1_pt1 | contig 24059 bp, 21 predicted proteins | sample 4694571 | NCBI WGS metagenome assembly VTLG01 (sample SAMN12604809, study PRJNA352737) | marine metagenome | biome: ENVO:00000447; feature: ENVO:00000209|ENVO:00000569|ENVO:01000036; material: ENVO:00002151; isolation source: viral sequences binned using virsorter ...
CATTTGACAACTGGCAGCGTTTCTGTGACTGGACTACGAGCACCAACAACCGAATCTATGTCGGTTGGTTTGGTGTTCTTATGATCCCTGCACTATTAACCGCTGCAACAGCATTTATCATAGCTTTCATAGCTGCACCACCAGTTGATATAGATGGAATTAGAGAACCTGTAGCAGGATCTCTACTCTATGGAAACAACATCATATCGGGAGCGATTGTCCCGTCAAGCAACGCAATCGGTCTTCACTTCTACCCAATCTGGGAAGCTGCAACCCTCGACGAGTGGTTGTATAACGGAGGACCATATCAACTTATTGTGTTCCACTTTCTCATCGGTATCTCTGCATACCTGGGACGACAATGGGAACTTAGTTATCGACTCGGAATGAGACCGTGGATATGTGTAGCTTATTCAGCACCTGTTGCAGCATCCTTTGCTGTCTTCCTCGTGTACCCATTTGGACAGGGGAGTTTCAGTGATGGTATGCCTCTTGGTATTTCAGGGACTTTCAATTTTATGTTTGTCTTTCAAGCCGAACACAATATCCTTATGCATCCGTTCCATATGCTCGGTGTTGCAGGGGTATTCGGTGGAGCTTTATTCGCTGCTATGCATGGAAGTCTGGTTACTTCTTCGCTTATCCGTGAAACGACAGGCTTAGTTTCACAAAACTATGGATATAAATTCGGCCAAGAAGAAGAGACGTATAACATTATTGCGGCTCATGGGTATTTTGGGAGACTTATCTTTCAGTATGCCTCTTTTAATAATAGCCGCAGTTTACATTTTTTCCTTGCTACTTTCCCCGTCGTTTGCATATGGCTTACCTCTATGGGAATCTCCACTATGGCTTTTAATCTCAACGGCTTTAACTTCAATCAATCAGTCGTCGATGCTAGTGGAAGAACAATACCTACCTGGGCTGATGTCTTGAATAGAGCTGACCTTGGTATGGAAGTAATGCATGAAAGGAATGCTCATAATTTCCCGCTTGATCTAGCGTCTAAAGAGATCGCACCTATAGCCTAACGATACTTCCGTTCATCCTTCGGGACGCATGAAACCTAAGCATGGAACGGGGCTTAGGTACTTGGAGTTATTCAATGACTATCAAAGTTACTTACAAGTATCGCGGCATCGCTTATACAAAATCTAAAACTATTTAATTTAATGAAAAAACTTGCACTTGTCCTAGTAACCACCCTTGCTTCTACACCTGCAATGGCTGGACCTTATGTAAACGTAGAAACCAATGCTAACTACACTGGCTCTGATTATGAGTCAAGATCTACAGATCTACATGTTGGTTACGAAAACAATCTCGGTGATCTTGCATATTACATACAAGGTGGTAAGACGATCAATGCTGCTGATGGGGTTGATGCTGAGTCTAATTTCTCTGGCAAGCTTGGTGGTAGTATCTCTGCTACAGATAAACTTGGTGTCTATGCTGAAGTCTCTTTCGCACAAGTGGAAGATGCTGACAACACATACGGTACAAAGTTAGGAGCTAAGTATTCTTTCTAATGTCTCATCAATCATCTGGGAATCCAGCAAAGCTAACTAGGCTTCAGCTGCAAACCCATCTAAAGGAAGAGCATAAAGAAGAAACATCTTCAACAGAAACTAAACCTAGTGAAAAAGATTAATGAATTATGGATAGTAGTTTTCGGACTGCTATCCTTTTTTATTTTGATTGAAGCATCACATCTTCAATACCACAGGAATGAGGCACCTCAGTGTCGGACCTCATTCTAATTTGGCTCTTGGCCCTTACGAGGATACCCATTAGCCGTCTAGACGGTGGGAAAGACCACAAAACGTTTAATTTAATTTGCGCGCGATGATGATTTATACCCTCAAACATTTTTAAATATAGATAAATGGCACATCAAAATAGTAATGAGCCATTAGCAGATATTACCCAACTGGGTCAGGCTAATGGTGCAGGAGATAAGAGAGGACTATACCTTAAATTATTCTCAGGTGAGATGTTCAAAGGTTTCCAGCACAATGCAATTGCTAGAGATCTTATAATGAAGCGTACCTTAAAAAATGGATCATCACTCCAATTCATATACACAGGACGCACAACAGCTGAGTTCCATACTCCAGGTAATTCAATATTAGGTAATAGTGACGGTGCACCACCAGTAGCTGAGAAGACTATCACAGTCGATGAGTTATTAATCAGTTCAGCATTCTTGTATGAACTAGATGAGACACTTGCACACTATGACCTTCGTAGTGAGATATCTAGAAAGATCGGTTACGCTCTAGCTGAAAAGTATGACAGACTTGCTTTCAGAGCTGTTACTCGTGGAGCAAGACAAGCATCCCCAATCACTAAGTCTAACTATGAAGAGCCAGGTGGTACTCAGATTCGTGTAGGTTCAACTACTAATGATTCTGATGCTTTCTCAGCTACTAACCTAGTTAATGCTTTTTACGATGCTGCAGCAGCTCTTGATGAAAAAGGAGTATCAACTGATGGCAGAGTAGGTGTATTGAATGCACGTCAATACTATGAACTCATCCAACAAGTAGGTGAGAATGGTCTAGTTAACAGAGATGCACAAGGTACATCCCGTCAGAAGGGTAATGGAATTGTGGAGATCGCTGGTATCAAGATCTACAAGTCAATGAACATACCGTTCCTTGGCAAATACGGTATTGCTTATGGCGGTACCACAGGTGTAACAGCACCGACAAACGTAGGTGACTTTGTAAGTGTAACTCCAGAAGATGCTTCTGGTGACGAGGCAGGAATCAAGAATGACTATGGTACTAACACAGAACTAGGAGCTAAGTCTTGTGGACTTATCTTCCAGAAAGAAGCTGCTGGTATGGTAGAAACTATTGGTCCTTCAGTACAAGTAACCAAAGGAGATGTATCCGTGATTTATCAGGGTGACGTTATCCTTGGACGTTTAGCATGTGGCGCGGATTATGTTAATCCAGCTGCAGCTGTAGAATTATATGTAGGTGACACAGCACCTTCAGCATTCTAAGTTTATTGGGAGTCTTTATGGCTCCCTTTTTTTTTATCTATATAACTAATTATGGCAATACCTACCACTAACGCTGTACAAGAATTACCAGCGGTTAATGAAATATTAGCGTCAGTTGGTCAAGCTCCTGTAACTACATTAGATCAAACCAACCCAGACGTTGCGATTGCATACGATACATTGTTACAGGTGTCCAGAGAGGTCCAGTCAGAAGGATGGACATTTAACAAAGAATATCATTATCCATTCTCCCCTAATACAGATAATGAAATAGTTATACCAACTAATATCTTACAAATAGATATGGCTGAAAAAGGTAACTATAATCATATGAATGTAGTCAGACGTAATGGGAAACTATATGACAAAGAAAAACATACAAGTACATTCACAGAGAAAGTAGAGTGTGATGTTGTTTGGTTTTTTGATTGGGTTGATTTACCCAGACCTATACAAGATTACATAACTGCTAGAGCTTCAACTATTACTGTATCAAAAATAGTAGGTGATCAAAATTTATACAATATGTGCCAACAAAAAGAAGCTTATGCTAGAGCTTTAGCACTTGAGTATGAATGCAATCAAGGTCAGTTCACATTCTTTGGACACCCCCAAGGCGGTAACTATTACAACAGCTACAAACCATATCATGCCTTACAAAGATAATGCCAAATGTCACACAAACAGTTTCTAATTACTTAGGTGGTGTATCAAAACAACCGGACACAAAAAAGTTACCTGGTCAGTTGGTTGATTGCATCAATGCTTACCCTGATCCTACTTTTGGTTTAACTAAACGACCTGGTTTTAAGTTTCTGAAAGGATTAGGTAATGAGAATATTTATGCAAATGCTAAGTGGTTTTATATCCACAGAGATAATGATGAGAAATATATGGGATGTATTAAAGGTACATCTATTTATATATGGAATGTCACATCAGGTGTAGCAGCAACAATAACTTATACTGATAGTGCTAATACATCGTATCTAACAGGTACTACAGCTAATGACTATGATATCTTAACTGTACAAGATACAACGATAGTTACTAATAAAACTAAAACAGTAACAACTCAAGCAGCTCCTTCCTTCACTGCTAATAAAGTAGGAACTGTAAGACTAAGAGCTGTTACAGCTAATACCACCTACAGTGTTACTGTTAATGGATCTACTGTAACTAATACAACAGGAGATTCAGCTGATGCAGATACCATACTAACTAGTTTAAAAAATAGTATTGATGGTTTAAGTATCTCTGGAATGACTGTTACTCAGCTTGACTCATCCCTTGAATTAAGCTGCTCTAGTGCCTTCACATTGACTGGTAAGGGTGGTGCAGATAACGAAAGGTTAGATACCTACCAGAACCAAGTAGCGAACGTTACAGCCCTTCCTGATAGGTCTCTGCATCATCGTGTAGTTAAGGTATTAAATACAAGTTCAGATAATGATACTTACTACTCAAGATTCATAGCTGATAATAGTACATCTGGAGCTGGATATTGGGAAGAATACATCGCACCTGATGTGTCTCCAGGTTTAACAGCTACAACTATGCCTCATGAGCTAGTTAATACAGGTACTGATGCTTTTACATTTAGAGCTATAACATGGACAGATAGATTAACTGGTGATGATGCAACTAACTCACACCCTAGTTTTGTAGGTAAGAAGATACAACAAGCATTCTTCCATAGTAGCCGTCTTGGTTTCTTAGTTGAAGATAACGTATCAATGAGTCAGGCTAATGAGTTCTATAACTTCTATCATGTGTCAGCAATGACTCAGATAGCTTCTGACCCAGTTGATTTAAGTACTTCTAGTATTAGACCTACTTTACTTACAGGTGTCTTACCAACTGCACAAGGTTTAATCCTGTTCAGCAAGAACCAACAGTTCTTGATGTATGCACCTAATGGTATCTTTACTCCTACCTCAACGATCATTCGTGGTATCTCTAACTACGAAATGGATATCAACATAGACCCTGTTGATAATGGTACTAATCTTGTCTTCTTAAGTAAGACACCAGGTTATACACGTATATATCAAATGAGAACAGCGGGTCAAGAAATGAATCCGTCTGTATTAGATATAGGAAGAGTAGTATCTGAATATATACCAAGTTCTATAACAGATCTTATAGCTAGTCCTCAGAACTCATTCATTGCAATGTGGGGAACAGATAAGAATGATATCTATTTCTATAGAACATATAATGATGGTCAAAGAGAAGTAATGCAATCTTGGTTTAGATGGCAACTACCAGGATTAGTTCAAACAGTATCAGTTGATTCTGATGTGATGTATGCCGTCACCATGCAAGGTGGTCAATATACATTAGTTAGTGCAAGTCTTAATCAAACTCCAGAGGAAACCATCTTGGTTAACTCAGATGGACAGAAGATGAATCCTTGTATGGATTTATATGCAACTGCTAGTTCAGTTGTATATGACCAGACTGATCAATATAACCCATTCTCTAAGTGTTATATACCTTTTAATAATGTAACTGGTTTATCTCCTGTTCTTGTTATTGGTAGTACAACTGCTGACTTAACTAACCCTACGTTTGTTGAATCAGGATTTACTATCACACCAGAAATAGCTACAGATGGTACAGGTACTTATTTTAAAGTTCCATTTAAAGATTTTTCTGGAGATAATGCTAGTAAAGTAATTGTTGGGTTTAAATACACCTATGATATACATTTACCTACTATCTATTTTTCACTAGATGAACAAGGTAAACAATCTGATTATACTTCTACATTAACTATATCTAGAATTAAATTCTCAGTAGGTTTATCTGGAATTATTAGTTTTAAACTACAGAGAAAAGGAACAGCAGATTATGATGATGTTATACCAGTTATTAATGCAAACGAATACTTAGCTAATGACGTACCTTTAGCTGAAGAGTCTGTAGCATCTATACCAGTACATCAGAAGAATACAAACTTTACGTTAAAAGCATTTAGCGATTCACCATATCCTGTCTCATTATCTTCAATGATGTGGGAAGGATATTATTCACCAAGATTTTACAGGAGAGCATGACCACCCAAAAGGAAAGAGAAATTATAGATGAGAAAGCTAAAAAGATTATTGAGTTAGCAGCTGGTGGAGACGCTAATGCTGCTCAATATCTTTGGATGCTTGCACGGATTACTCGTGTACTAGACGATGTATTTGATAATGATCAAGTAATCACTAGAGAGGAGCACTTAGAAGTTCTTGAATACTTATTCGTCAGGCTACCAACTAATCCATTTTTTATTAGGCATCAAGACGTTTTGTTATCTCAACATCTCTCAATGTTTAATGCATGGATGGCTGCTAATGAAGCCGAGAAAGGAGACGATACAGATCAAATCTATGCACATGTCTGGAGAGATACCTTACATGAAGTCATACCAATAGTAGCCTTACTAACTCAAGGTTATGATGCGATGCCACCTATATCGCAGGAGGTTAGAAAACTATTTAAAAAACAACTTGGAGAATAAATTATGTCATTCGGTGGTGGAGACGATTCAGCAAAGAAAAGTTATAAGTTACAGAAAAAACAGATAGCAGCCCAAAATGCATACAATGCTCAACAACATAAATATGCCTGGGGTATTGATAGTAATGGAAATCAATTAAAAAATGCAGACGGTACTAATCAAGGATCTAATTGGTCACAGCATTATTACAATGTAGAGACACTTGAAAAACAAAAGCAAACTGATCAAGAAGCAAGAGATTATCAAGAAGATACTGCTCAACAAAATTGGGAGATGGGTAAATCCCAGCAAACATATGAGTGGGAGCAACAAGATAAAATCTATGACAAGTCTGAAGATCAATATGTAGATACGATCCTCTTTAACCAGATTGAATATAACGATGCTAAAGAACGTGAGAATAAAGTTTTAGAAGAGCAGTTCATTCAGTTTGGTTTTGAAAATCAAAATATGATAGCTGATTTATATGAAGGTATTGGTGGGAAAGGTTTTGATCAAGCTGCTCAAAAATTAGGTCTACTTAAAACAGAAGATGCAATAGAGAGTCAAAAAGTAAGCAAACTTACCGAATTAAAACAACAAACTAAATCAGCTAAATATAGTGATGCGTCTGTTAAAATAGGTATGTTAGACAAGAAGGGTAAAGCACAACATACAGAAGCTAGTTTGGTACAGGATTTAGCAACTAGTGAAGCTAATAATAGATTTAAAAAAGCTGCGTTATTAATGGATGTAGATCAACAAGGAAGAGGGGTTGAGTTTCAAAACGAAATGATACGTCGTCAAACTAGTGCTACATACGCTGATGCTGCTCATAAATCCCAAGAGAGAGCTATTGAAGCATTAAAACGTCAGGGACAAGCACAACTTTCACAAGCTGGTAGATCACAAGGTAAGGCTGTACAAATGGTATTAGCTGAACTTGGTAGACAGAGTGCATACCTTTCTGAGACATTAATACGTGGAACAGCTTCAGCTGAAGCAAAAGCTAAATTCAATTCTCAAACTCAAGCATCAAGTAAAGCTAAATCTCAACTACAATTACAACAGCTTCAAGAGGATAGTAAAAATAACATTAATAAAACTCTTCTAAACCTAGAAGAATCACAAAGAGATTTAAAAATAAGTGATACAAAGAGTGTTTTAAATTTAGATCAAATAAAAAATCAAATCTTCAATAATGTAGAAAACACAGCTATAGATGTTAAAACATTAGAAAACAATCTTCTACATGCACAATCTGCTACAGGATTAAATCTTAAGAAAATTGATTGGGATATTGATAATCTTGGATCACAATTTAAGAATAATCAAGACATACTTAAAGCATCTATTGATAGTGCTGTTGAAGTATCCGCTTTAAATCAAAAAGGTTTATTAAGAGATCTAGAAGCTGCTAATTTACAAGCAGAAGCTAAACGACTACTTGACCCTTCAATGGGTAGAGAGGATTTAAATTTAGACTACTACAAACCTCTAGACCTACCTGAAGCTGTTTATCAAGATCCACTTGAACCAAAAGTACCACCAGCTCCAATACCAGGTGCTATGCCTAATTCAAGTACTGGTACAGCTGGAATACTTAATGCTGCTGTAGGTGGAGCTATTACTGGTCTGACTACTGCAAGTATGCTTGCTCCAAGTGGAATGTTAAGTGGTCTTGGTATGGGTGCTGGAGCAGCATCAGGTTGGGGGTTAGCTATTGGTGCTATGTCTTTCCTAAGTCAACTATAAATTAAAATACAATGAGGAATCTAACTTTTAGAGGGTACGCCCAAAACAAAGGTTTTGATCCTTTACGCGTTCCTGATCAGACTTTAAAACTTCAACAGGAAACAGAACGTACCTTAAGAGGTATGCGTGAAGTTAGGAATCAGAACCAGCAAAATAGAAGTGAACAACTACAAGCACTTAAAGAACAACATTCTAAAGAAGCTGCTCAGAGACATAAGAATCAACAATCTAAATTATATTTTGAGAATGAATACCTCAATGCTTTAGCTAAAAATCAACAGCAAAAGATACTTAATCTAGAGGTAAAACGTCAAGATGCACTACGTAAAGAAAATGAATGGAAAAAGTTAGGTGAGTTAGTACCACAAGCTCTAGCAGCTTATGGGAAATTAGATAAGCAACGACTAGCTGCTATGTCTAAAGTTGGTGCCAGGGAATTAAGAAACCTACCTATAGAGGTACAACAACACGCTTCTCTACTTTTAATGAAAGATGCTGCTAAAAAGCATAGTGTATTAATTAATAAACTTAGAGAAGATATACCTGACTTTGATCAACACTGGCATACTTTAACTAGTATGAAGCCATATGAAAGATATGGTGCTGTTGCTGCTCAATTTAATGATTATAAAAATTATGGTGGAATGGCTTCCGATTTCCATAAATTAGCTAATGGTAAAGAAATTGTTGATGAAAACGGAAATAATCTAGCTGGACAACTAATTGACGGTAAACGTGTATCAAACACTGAACCATATACTTTAACTCAAGTTATTAAAAATAAACTGCTTGAGCCATATTCAGATGTATCACCACTTATTTATCACGATGTAATCTTACCAGGAATAGAGGAGTATATTGGTAAGGAGAAGATGGAGATAAATCAGCAAACATTAGAAAATAGAAAGAGAGTAGCTAGTGAAATTCAAAGTAAAGAATTCGATACATGGATTGCTGCAGAGGGATCATTAGCTGCAGGTATACAAGCTTTTTTATATAGTGCAGGTGATAAACCTGGAGTTATTCAAGCTAAATTAAATACATTAGACCAGGTTGCTCGTGAGAAATTTTCATCAGGTAAATGGGGTGAGAAAGAATGGAATCAATTATTAGCTGCTGAAATAGAATTAGATAATGGTAAAATAGTCAACCCTATAGAGTATTGGAAAAACAGATCTTCAGTTTGGCGACAACATAAAAATACAAGGCAAAAGTTAGACTTCCAAGTACGACAAGATGAATTGAAAACATTATCAAATCAACTTGCTAATAATGTGCTGGAGTTTGAAGCAGCATATGGTAGACCTATGAATAAAACTGAAAGAGAACAACATATAGATAATGTGATTACTGCAAATAAAGTAACCTCTGTTGAAAAAAAAAAGTACTTTGAATGGATTAACAATTTTGCCAATAGAGAGCCTAGAGATATTCAAGATGATAGAGAGACATTAAAATTATATGCTGCAGAGGAAGGAGGTTTAAAAAGAGTACACTTACTTAAGGTTAGTCCAAGTCTGTGGCCAGAGTATATGGAAAAGTTGAAAGCTTCAGAAAAACTAACTGATACACAAAGAACTAATGGATTTAAGGTTTTAAAAAACACAGTGAAAAAGATTGGTGGCACTATATCTACTACCAATGATTTCATGGATGCTGATAATCAACTTATATATAATAAAGCTGTTAATGCAATAAATGAACAATTAACTGATGAGTTAGTAAATTTAGCTAACGTATCACCAACAACTGTTTTAGAAAAACTTGTTCTTGCTGAAAAAGCTAAAATAGAAGCTGGTAGTGGTATCTATGCAAGGGAAGAACGTGATGGTGTACAAGTAATAGGTAAAGATGGGAAATGGTTATTTGCTAACGACGCGACTGGTTTTAGACAGACTCAAGAATATATAAGTAAAGTCCAAGAGAATCCATCTTGGTTAAGCGAGGCTGGTGCTGTTTCTACTAAGGATTTAAAAAGCTTAGTGAAGTATGTTAATGGTGATAAGAGTAGTAAACCTTTCTTCTTAAGAGCAATAACTGAATCAGATCCAACCAGAACCGAATATGAAGTCACACGTGACATATTAAAGGCTGAATATGACTATGACTTAAAGCCTACAGGTGCTGAACATATGATCCATTATTTAGAAGCTAATCAACGTAAACATCTAAGAGATCGACCTTCAATGTCTAAGACATGTCAATTGTTTGATGTTAATCCTGAGAACAGAGATTGTCTAACTCGTATGGAAGTTCCTTTAGATACATACTTCAATACTGATAATCCCTACTCAGCAGTTAAATCAACTAAAGCATCTGGAGGTATTAGTTCATTTGAAGAGTTCTTTGGAACTGATGAAGAACATACAACAGTTGGAGCATTGATTGATGCTGGTAATAGAAACATGATTACCCATGCTGGAGCTTATGGTTTTACTGTACAAGATCTTGAAAGAGGTGTTAATTCAGGTGTACTTAGTAGAGACGATTTATTCACTAGGGAACTTCAAAGTAATTTCAAATGGGAGAACATGTTAAATGAAACATCAGTTATATATGCTAATAACAATATGGCTGCACCCATACCAGGAGTAGGTAAAGATCTAGGTCTAATAACAGCTCCAGTAAAGTCGGAAGAAATAGATCTAGGAATTGCAGAAAGATTAGTTGCTTATCTAAACTTAGATATACAAAAACTACACCCTGTTATTCATGATCATTTAATCAGACTAGGTGATAAATATAAAGACTTTACAAATGATCTAAAACAATAATGGATACTACTAATGAAACAAATTCCAAATTAGGTACTGATCAGAATTTTCATTTTCAACAATATGCAAATCAAGACAGAGCACTAGAGGAATTAAAACAAACAAAAGAAGCTAGATTAGAAGAACTCCAGAATAAAGAATTTACTCCTAAACCACCAAAGGATGTCAAAGACTATAACACTGGAGATAATGTTAAAGAATTTGGTAAGGCAGTAGTTGGTGGTGGTGTTGATATCTATAACAGCATCGTTTCATTACCTAAGTTATTAGATAAAGACTTTTATAAGGCTGATGATCCTAGTAATCCTTATAAGTACTCCAACCCGTTCATGATTAAAAAGAAACCCATTACACATACAAAATGGGGTAACTTTATTCGTGGTGGTATAGAACTAGCAGGAGGAGCTGTAGGGACTGGAAAGGTTCTTTGGGGTATTAAAGGTCTTAAAGGTTTAGCAATGGCTGGTAGAGCTACACGGGTAGGTCGTGTTGGTCTAGGTGCATTACAAGGTGCTACTTATGACGTAATTAGTAACCAATCACAAGAAGCTAACCTAGCCAGATCTCTTATTGATATCAAACCTCAATGGTCTGGAATCCTTAAACCTATAGCTACGACTGAAACTATGTCACCTGCTATGAGATCTATATATAATGTAGGTGAAGGTTTAGGTCTTGGAGCATTCTTTGACTTAGCTTTTGAAGGTATGGGACTAGGATTAAAGTCTGTTGCCAAAGAATATGAAACGGCTGCTAAAACTGCTGTTGCAAAGAAAGATCCACTAATAACAGCTCTCCAAGGGAGTAGTAAAACTGACTATGATTTTCTAACAAGTAAAATAGAATCAGGTGCTAAAGCTGCTTATGAAAGAAGCCTTTATAGGAAGTTTAAAAACAAAGCTAAAAAAACAGCATCAAAAACAGCTACAAAAATACCTACTATTAAGGAATGGAGATCTAAAGCAGAGCCTTGGAATAAATTAGACGATCAGCAGAAACAAGGTTTGATGAAAATCTTTGCTGATAAAAATGATATCAGTTGGGGTGATGAAATAGATCTAACTATTCGATCAAGAAAACAAGGTAAAGCAAATAAAGATTTAGCACTTGAGCAATTAGAATACGATCTCTCAACTAAGAATCCAAGACAGAATCCAGCATACGGTAAAGGTGGAGATATATCAGATAACCAAGCACTAACAACTGGTACAAATCCAGTTAAAGGTGTTAGGGATATGATTGAAATCAGAACTGATCCTACTCAAAAATATGGATCTCCTGAAGGTGTTGTAACTGAAGCAAATATTCGTAGAGCTGAATATAATGCTCCAGGGATGATGCTAAATGAAATCAATTCATTAGCTAAAGCACTAGAAGAAAGCCCAGCTTATAGAGTTCTATATGAAGGATCTAATAAGAAAGTCATTGCCGAAGATTTAAAGAATGCTTCAACAGATCTAATTAAGTTCTTGAGTGATTCAGGTAATAGTAGACTTATCGACATACCAGAAAAAGATCTAAAGAATTACATCGACAGTAAAGTTAATAACGATGGAACAGTAATTGAAGGTTTACCAGTACTTAACAAAGCTCAGTTAAATGCTACTGATATGGTACTTGGTCAGCTTCTATTTGAGGCTAGAGATTTAGCAAAAGCAAGTCTAAGTATTGCTGATGAAGTAGATATATCTGCTCCTGGTGGGATATTAGACGGAATATTAGCTCGTTATTCTGCTATAGCTAGAACAAGGAAAGAGACAAGTTTAGCATCATCTTATCAACTTAAGATCTTCTCACCTGGCACTAAGATAGATAGGGATAGAATAGTAGGACAAGCGTCTGATGCTGCAGCTAATGAAGTAGAGACATTTAAACAACTACTAAAGGGTGATTTAGATAATGATCTACTTGAAACATTTATCCACTTCACTGCTGCTGGTAATGGTAATAAGCAATCATTTACAGATCTAGATGCATTCTTCACTAAGAAACTTAAAGGTTATAGACATGGTGATCAATACCAGAAATCAGCTATCATCAACGAACTTCAGACATTAGGTATTAACTCAATATTATCCGGTCCTAAGACTGTTGCTAGAGCATTTATAGGTACTGGTTTAGGTACTGTTATGAGACCTGTAGCAACCATGATAGGTGCTGTTGGTGAGATTAATGGACAAACCTTTAGAAGTTCTGCAGCAACGCTTGGAGCAATGGTTGAAGCTAGAAATGAAGCATGGCAAAAAGCTATAGCTGATTGGCAATCTTATAACTTCGATACAGAAGGATTTAGAGGCTTTACTGAAAACAAAGCTGATATGGAATGGAATGCCATGATGTCTCACTACAACCAAAAGCAAGGATCTTATGGTGATAAGATGGTAGCTCACTTTGCAGATCAATTAAGGAATCTAAATAAGTCACCTTGGTTAAATTATGGTCCACGGATTATGAAATCTATGGATACCTATTTCTCACAGATAATAGCTAGAGGTAGACAAAGACAATTAGCCTTTGATGATGTCTGGGGAAAACTAGAAGCTCAGGGTAAGATAATTACTGATCAAGATATGCCTAACCTTATTAAAGAGGTAGAAGCTGATTTTGAATCTAAAGTATTCTCTGCTGATGGTGAAATTACTGATGAAATGGCTAAGTTTGCAGGTGATGAAGCTAAACTTACTAAAGAACTAACTGGATGGACTAAGAAGATAGATGAAGTATTTGATCAACTACCTATATTAAAACCTTATTTCTTGTTTGCTAGGACAGGAGTCAACGCTTTACAGATGACTTCTAAGTACACGCCTATACTTAATACATTTATTAGAGAGCATAAGGATATCATGACTAAATCATGGGATGATCCTGTGATGATTGAATATGGTATTAAGAGTCAGAATGATTTAAACATAGCTAAAGCTACTATGAAAGGTAGACAAGCTGTTGGTTATGGGTTCACATCTATGGCTGCATGGATGGCACTAAATGGTCAAATAACAGGTAATGGTCCTCCTGATAAACAGGTAAGAGATGGTTGGATGAAGACTACAGGATGGCAACCTAGATCATTTAAGATAGGTGATTCTTATATCAGTTATGAAGCAATAGAACCATTTAACGCATTCTTTAGTTTTATGGCTGATGTTGTTGATGCTCAAAAAGTGATGGGTGAAGAATGGGCTGGTAATCAATTTGGTAAAGCTGCTTATCTAGTCAGTGCTAACGTCTTAAATAAATCATTTATGGCTGGAATACAGCAAATGGTAGATACATTGTTTAGTGGTGGTGGTGACGTACCTAGAGCTGCAGCTAACTTAGTAAACAACCAAATACCTTTAGCTGGTTTAAGAAATGAAATAGGTAAAGGATTTTCACCTGGAATGAGAGAACTTGAATCTGGATTCTGGCAAAGTGTAGGAAACAGGAACCTTTGGGCTGATGTATTCACAGAGAAAAACATATTGCCATACAAATACGATGTATTAAATGGTGAACCTTTAAGAATGCATGAACCCTGGATTAGGTTGATCAATGGTTTACTACCTTTCAATATCAACATTGGTACTAGTAGTGAAGTCAGAGAGTTATTGATGCGATCTGGTTTAAACCTAAGGCAGACATTTAACTCTGGTCCTAATGGAGAGACTTTAGAAAATAGACCTGATCTTAAATCTAAATTCCAATTCTATATGGGTCAACAAAACATAGAAGCTCAAATAGAGAAAATACTTACACCTGAAGTTATTGAATCAATCGTTCAGGCAGAAAAAAGTTCTAAAGATTTCGATCCTGAAAATACTTTATATGGTTCACTAATAATGCCAATCTTCAATACTGCAAAGAGAGAAGCTTGGAACATGCTTAAAGAGGATAATGAACTTGGAACTGATGTATATGCATTAGAGAATCTACATGATCTAGGAATACTTAGAGATAGAGCAAGAAGACTTGGTGATTATAAAGAGGATAATCGTATTAAAGGACAAGCAGAAGAGTTAAAAAATATGATTTACAAATAATCCACTCAGTCAACACTAAAACATAGCGTAAATGGCTGTCACACAAAATACATACACAGGGGATGGATCAACCGTCCTCTACAATTTCACATTTCCATATTTAGCAACCACAGACATTAAGGTAAAACTTGATGGGGTTGATACAACTGCATATACTCTCGCCAACGCTACAACTGTACAGATGAACTCAGCTCCTGCTAGTGCTGCTAAGATAATCATCTATAGGAATACAGATAACGACAATAAGAAAGCAACTTTCTATCCTGGTTCAGCGATTAAGGCAGAAGACTTAAATAACAACTATGATCAAATCCTTTACACAGTACAAGAGGTAGATAACAACTCCATGAGTACCTTGGGCGATACTGCTATGCAAGGTGACATGTTAATTGGACAAGGATTTGGTCTACAATTTGAAGGAACAACACCTGATGATTTTGAGACTAGATTAATAGCAGAAGACCCAACTGCTGATAGAGTGGTAACAATGCCTGATGCTACAGGCACTATGGTACTTACTTCAAATCCTGATGATACTAAGTTAAAATTTGGGACAGACGATGATCTTGAAATATATCATGAAGCATTCAATGATCAGAGTATTATTAAAGCAGATAGTAAAATAATTTCCATAATGAGTGGGGATTCAGTTGAGATTGAAGATAATAACGGTGTTAATATAGCACTATTTGAGAAAGAAGGTGGATGCACATTATACCATGATAGTGGTAGTCAAAAACTTAAAACAATTAGCGATGGAGTCTATATAACTGGGAGCTTAGGGATAAATACAACCAATCCTGGTAATTTATTAGATATTAGTGGTGATGCTCATTCAAAAATACTAATAGAAACAACTGGGACTGCTAATGCAGCGGGTATTCAAATCAAACATGCATCTGGTAACGCAGCAGAACAGACGTGGCAAATACAAACAGATGGAAGTGCTGATGGAGATTTAAAACTTAGAAATGCCACTGATGACACAGATGTAGTTTTTGTAAAAACTAATGGAAAGGTAGGTATAGGTACAACAAGTCCAGATGCTTTATTAGATGTCTATGGTGATGGTGCTAATGGTGAAATTACAGCACAAAGAAGTGGTGGAGCATCAATTTTAACACAGGCACAAGAAAGTCTTGGAAAGTTTGGAACTAGTAGTAATCATAGTTTGCAATTAATGGCAAATAGTACTGGTTATGTAACTCTAAAAAACAATGGAAAGGTAGGTATAGGAGACTCAGATCCTGGCTATAAGCTAACAGTCGAAGAAGGTACAAATGATGTAGTTGCTTCTTTCAGTTCGTCAGATGAAAGTGCTTGGATTCAGCTTAGAGATAACGATACGACTGATACGGCTGTGATGATTGGAGCTAAAGACGACGATTTAATGCTTCGAGCTGGAAGTAATACACAAGTCACTATTAAGAATGATGGAAAGGTACTTATAGGAACTACTACAAGTAATGCATCAGATAGATTCACTATTGTAGATCCAGGGAATGCCTTTATGTCTCTGAGATCAGATACTGAAGCAGATAATACTTCTCAAGTATTTGATTTTGCTGTTGGGACAGATAATAGAGCAAGTACTAATGTAGTATCCTCAATTACATCTACAATTGCTGAAGGATCTGCTTCTGGAGGTACTTTAAAAGGTTATTTAGCATTTTCTACAAATGCTGGAGATAATTTATCAGAAAAAGTTCGTATAGATCCAGATGGAAACGTAGGTATAGGTACAACAAGTCCAGATACCTTGCTACATTTAAGAGGAGAAGATACAGCAGTTATACGTCTAGAAAATAGTGACACAAGCTTAGCTGAACAAACTGATATACAAATAATAGGTGGTCTTGAATTTGAAAAGCAAGATCCCTCTGGTGCAGGTGTTGGAGTTGTTGGTGGGTTAAGAATGTATGCGGGACCGGGTGGAGGCACATCGTATTTATCATTATCGACTTCTGATGGTACGGGTAATGACGCAGAGAGGGTAAAGATTACTTCAGATGGTGCTTTGATTATTGATGCAGGTAATGCAGAACAACAATTAAGAGAGTTCACTAGTGCAACAGATAGTGATATTTCTGGTTTGTTCCCGTCAGGCTCAAATTTTGGAACTTTGCATGAGGTAAGTCCAAATGGTAATCATGTTCTTGCTCTAAGGGAAAACGATACTACCGATAGTTTCGCAATAATTTCTGGTGGTGGTAATTATAGTGATGATAGTGTTTATGACACAGTAGTTGCTAAGTTTCGACCTACTTCATGTGAGTTATATTACGACAACTCTAAGAAGCTTGAGACAACGAGTACTGGAGTAAGTTTTAATGATGGCAATATTACTAACGTAGGTTCAATAGCTCTTGATTCGATTAAAGGAGATGCCGATGATAATACAAATATAACTTTCGCAACAGGTGATGTAATTTCGTTTAAATGTGGGAGTACAAGTCCAGCATTAACAGTAAATACAACTCAGGTAAAAGTTGAAGATAATCAGATATTAACTATCGGGACAGGAAATGACCTTCAACTGTATCATAATGGTACAGCATCATTTATTGATAATAATACTGGATCTTTAAATATAAGGAATAATGTTGATGATGATGATGATGGGAATATTCATATACAAGCTAAATCTGGTGAAGATTCTATCAAATGTTGTGATGATGGATCAACAGAATTATATTTTGATGGTAGTTTAAAATTATCCACTAAGAACTACGGGGTAACAGCGACTGGACATTTTGAACTAGATGGAGCAAATCAATTTAAGGGTCCAAATAATGCAAAGTTAAATCTGGGTAATAATGATGATCTTCAAATTTATTATGATGGAACTGACAGCATTATTGATAATGATACAGGTAAATTATATATAAAAAGTAATACTCAAACTATATTATATGTCAATAATACTGAAAATGCCATTACGGCTACTGCTAACGGACCAGTAAATTTATATCATGACAACATTTTAAGGTTTGAAACTTCAAGTCATGGCGCGGCTATATCAGGTGATTTAACTACAAATGGAGCATATGATTTCTTTAATAGTTCTAATGGTGATGAACACTCTAATTTAACTTTAAAAAAGACTGCTTCAGGTAATGATTCTATTGATTATCTTCAATGTAGATCTACTGGTAACGATGCGAAATTACTTATAGCTGGTGATGGAGATGTTACTAACGCAAATAACTCCTATGGATCAATTTCAGACTCAAAATTAAAAGAAAATATTGTTGATGCAAATTCTCAATGGAATGATCTAAAAGCTATAAAAGTAAGGAACTTTAATTTTAAAACAGATTCAAGTACTAAGCTTCTAGGTGTTGTTGCACAAGAAGTAGAGACAATTTCACCTGCTTTGGTTTCTGAAAGTATAGATAGAGATTCTGAAACAAATGAAGATTTAGGAACTAAAACTAAATCAGTTAAATATTCTGTTCTTTATATGAAAGCAGTCAAAGCTTTGCAGGAGGCAATGACTAGGATTGAAACATTAGAAGCGAAAGTAGCAGCATTGGAGTCTGCATAATATGGGGCTGGTGTATCCACGAGCCAAACTTCCTAAAGCTTTAGATCTACCATCAATAGAATTTAAACCACCTTCAGCTCGGATACCATCATATAAACCTATGGTAATCCCTCCGAGTGATCTAGAGGCTCCTGAAGACGTTAAAGCTGAGTCAACAGAACAACCAGAAACACCTAAATTAACTATACCTGTGTTGGACTTTGATATACCTATACCTGAAACAGCAGTAGTTGTAACAGCAGTTACTACAGCAGTAGTGGCAGTTGCTACAACTTCTGTTACTCAAACTTTATTTGAACCAATTAAAAAGAAAGTACAAAAACAACTACAATCTAAAGTTAATACATGGAAGGAGCAACGACAGAAAAACCAAAAGGACTCTTCAGTAAATTAAAAGATGCTGCAGAAGATCAAGAGCACCAAATACAAATCTTAGGTACGTTCGTCCGCCTTGGCGTTGTGATTTGGAGTGGATTTATCATAACTTTAAACTACGTAGAATTACCTATGATAAAGAAAAGTCCAGGTGGGGATATCACGTTTCCTGCGTCGATATTCACTGGAGCACTTGCAACTTTTGGCTTAACTACAGGTAACGGTAAAAAGAACGATAAAGAAAAACAAAAGTAATGAAGAAATGGCTAGTACTCTTAGCACTGGCATCACCCACGGTAGCAAGAGCAGAATTAGTGACTCCGAATTTCACACAGGGGTCGATGAATTCCACTACCACGACTACGCAGGAAATCGTGGAGGAAATCACAACAACTACTTACGGGTCAGCCCTAAGCAAGTGGAGTGGCGAAAACCTCACTCATACATCAGCTTCATCAGGAGGCTTAGTAGATACAGATTCAGTATTCACCCTACATACAGCTGGAGACCCTTTCACACTAGAGATAGTAGAAAGAGCAGCCAGTCAGGTGTTATCAGTCGAAGTAATAGACAGAACAATAGACGTTACTTCTACTACGGTCTCCTTATCAGTCTTCTCTCAATAGCTCCAGTACGTGCGGAAGATCCAGAGACGACAAATGTAAGCAATCCTGTAGCAGCTGCGACGGGAAATGTAACCAACCAAGCGGTGCAATTCCAGAACAATGGAGCACCATCTAGACAGCATTACGGACCTAACATCTCATGTAATGGATCTACAATGACTTTCTCACCATTCTATATGGGAAATCATACAACTCCATTTGATGAGACTATGACTCAGCAGACTTATACAGTGGCTGAGAACTGGGGATTCCAAGTTAACTTTATGATCCCCTTAGATAAAGAAGGATTAAAGAGATGTCGCAGTATAGCGGCAAGACAAGAAGAAAAGATGAGACTTGACTATGAATTAGTCAGAGTCTTGAAGTGTGCTGAGTTACAACAGAAAGGCTTCATGCTATTACCTAACACACGTGTCTATGGTATGTGTAGCGATGTTATTCCTATATCATCTTGGACTAAGGCTAAAGAAGAAGTCTTGCAATGTATAACTCCACCTAAACCTTGGTATAAACCATTCAGTAAACCTAAAGAAACTAAATGCACTATGAGTACTATTAGCGAAGCGATAAAGAAACAAGCCGAAGCAAAAACTAAAACAACAAAGAAAACATCTAAAAAAACTACTAAATAAAAATGATCGTACTTATCAAACCCGTCCTCATGGCGTTCCTCAGCTCTTCTGCTGTTAAGGAATTAGTTATACAACTACTAGAAGCTTATGCAGCATCTACTGATAACACCATTGATGATAAGGCAGTTGAACTAATTAAGAAAAACTTATTCCCTGGAGGGTAAATTATGCCAGCAACAATGGAACATACACTTGTCGATGGACGCTGGAGATGGCAGCCGACAAGCAGTGGTGGAAGTTATGATATAGCAACAGATCGTCTAGATGAAGATGATATGTCTAGTGATAGTGCTACTAAAGTACCATCTCAACAATCAGTTAAAGCGTATGCTGATACGAAAGCTAGTCTTACTGGAGGAACATTTACAGGTTCAGTTACCTTTGAAGATGCAATTAATGAGAATGTATTTGCAATAACTGATGGAGCTTCAGTTACCATAGATCCTGATAATGGTACTGTTCAAACGTGGGAATTAACAGGTACAAGTGACACAGTTGCAGATGGTCTTACAGCAGGTCAATCAGTTCTACTCCTGATTACTGCTGGTAGTAATACAATTGATAATTGGCCAGGATCAATGAAATGGATTGGTGGTTCAGCTCCTACACTTGCTACTGGAACTGATATTACATGTATAGAACTTTGGAAAGATAGTTCTAATTTATTCGGAGCACATGTAGGTAATGCATCATAATGAGAAACCATTTTTTAAGAGCTGGTGGCATACCTAGTAGTACAGATACGGTAACAATGGTCAGTGGTTCACCTTTTACAACTAGTTATCAAGTGAGTGATTCTACTGATAATCTTGACGGTTCATTTACTTTTACTTTAGCAAATGTTCCTACTGTACCTAAAGCTGGTAAAAGAGTAGCTATAATACATTTTAGTTATAGAATAGGTGACGGTGATGCTTACGCTAATTATGACAATTGGTTTAAGCCAAGTAATCAATCTGGAAGTGCTACCTTCACGTTAGGTGGTTCAACACCTACTTTTCGGGCTGTGGGTAGGTCTAGATATAATTCAGTAGCTGTATATAGTATGACTGCTGATTTAAACACATCTGGATCAGATAGTAACGTTACTTTTAGTTGGGATAATACTTCATTCAGTCCATCACTGAATTTTTGGGGAGGATATGCTGTAGCTGTCTGGATATTTGATTATGTTGATACATATGCTATTTTAACAGAATCAGAAGATAGTGATGATAATACTCCAACATCATGGACTTTAAATCGATCACCAGGAGGATCTGGTAGTGGTTGGACAAAAACGTTAAAAGCAGTTACTGCTGTAGCAAGTAATCCGTCTACTGGAATTTCTTTTACCAAAGGTAGTGGAGAAACTGATACAACATATACAACAGCTATTGAAACAGATATTGGCTCAAGCGAGTTGGTAGAAACTAATTATGCGTTTCTTGATACTGGATCACCAACAAATATGACAGGTACAGCATCAGTAACATTTAGTTCTCCTAATAATGATGATGGAATAGGTGTAGCTGCATCACATATTAGATTTAAACCAACATCATCTTAGGAATAAAAATATGAAGAAAGCCACTGAAGCTCAATTTAACGAATTACATAATCTCGTCACTAAAGAATTCCTTAAACGGGTCAAAAGTGGCGAAGCTTCTACCCAAGATTTAAAAGCAGCCTGTGATTGGCTTAAAACTAATGACATTAGCGGTATTGCATACGACGGCAACCCACTCTCCAAGCTTGCAGCTGTAATGCCAAAAGTAGATCCCGAACTAGTACAAAGTAGACTTTATGGCAGGAAAAACAGCTGAGTACTACAGGAAGAATCCTGAAGCTCGAAAGAAAAGGCTTAAACAACAAAGCGCATATCAGAAAACAGAAAAGGGTAAACGAATAAAGATTAATGCTAACAAGCTTAATAGGAAACTAGGTACTTACGGTAATGGTGATGGTAAAGATGCATCACATTACAAAGGATCTAAAACCAAAGGAAGACTTCAGTCTCCATCTATTAATCGTAAAAGCAGACTAAAAATTCGTAAATGACCCCACTACTACCTACCCCTAAACACTATTTATACAACCTAATAACCATGACAAGTTCAGATGCTAAAAGGCTCTGGAGAAGAGCTATTAAAGAGCACTTCAATTGTACATGTGTTTATTGCGGAAATAACTATGAAATTAATGAACTTACACTTGATCATGTCAAACCTAAAACAAATGGTGGAGAGGATCTTACAAGCAATTTGGTACCCGCCTGCAAAAAGTGCAATCAAGGGAAAGGTAGCAGTCATTGGCAAAGATGGATGCGTCAGACATATGGACGTAACCATGCCAGAGAACAACTTATTCTAAATCATATAAGCTGATGAGTAATTTGGGTACGTTAGGAATCAAACCTAAAGAAAAAGAAGGTAATGGAAAGAGGCTGTTAATTGGAGAAAGAGCTGGTGATTTATTAACTAAAGCTGTTTCCAGTATACCTGATAATAGAGTAACAAGAGGTATTGGTTCAGCATTAGATTTTTCAGAATTAAATGCACTGACCAGGCAAGGTGCAAAAGCTGAAGATTGGTTGGTTAATAAAGGAGCACAGTTTGCTAAGAATAGGCTAAAGATTGATCCAAGAATTGCTGCTTTGGGTATTGGTATGTTAATACCAGGAGCACCTACAAATGATTTAAAAGCAGTAAAGAGAGCATCTAAGTTGAAAAAAATAGGGTCAAATCCATTACTTGATATCGAAGCTAAGAATGCAAACAAATTAAAATTACAAACAAAAGCAAGTACAGGTTTATCAGATCTTAAACAAACAAAGCTTAAAGATGGAACTATAGAGTGGCATGTAACCAAAAAAGAAATGCCACAAATAAAACAAAAACTTGAAAATTGGTTAAGAACAGAATATGCAGATAAAGGTAAAGCTGCTTTGATTAATAGAAAAGACTTTGGTACAATTATAGTTGATGGTGATCCGAGACAAATATCTCAGATTACACAATTTTTAGAAGAAGGTGGTAAACTTCCATTTCCACCAAAAGTTGTAACAAAGAAAGCTCATGCTTTTAATCGTTTACAAAACACTAGACCTCCAAAAGAACAATTATCAACTTTAGGTAAACAGTTAGGATTAAGTCAACAGCAAATAAATACTTACATAAAAGAAGCTCAAGATGGTTTTGCTGATGTTCAAAATGCTGCTAGAAGACAAGGTTTAACTCTAGAACAGCTGAGACAAGAGCGTATTACAGGAAAGAGAACACCTAAAACTGAATATAAGCCAGGTAAATACCACGCTGGTCATTTCTGGCCAGCTAATAAAGGTGGTGCAACAACTAGAAGAACTGCTGGTATAGAGCCTGGTAAATTAAATATCGGCAAAAAGGATTCCTTTGAAGGTTCAATCAATTTATACGCAGCACAAAAAGCTGGAATACCAACTACTTGGGCTGAAGATATGAAGATGTGGTTTAGAGATAAAAATGGTTTACCTGGCCCTAATTATGCAAGAGATTTCAATAATGCTCAACGTGAAATAATCGAATCAATACCTTGGCACTATAATCTTGATCAAGTTGAAGCTGTATGGAAACAAAAAAAATTACATGAAATTCCTAGCATAGAGCAATGGAGAGAATGGGACAAATCATTCACACCTATACAAACTACAGGAGGCCGTATAATAGGTGGAGATAGACGTTAATGACCAAACACACATGGAGAACCCTTTAGAGGCTCTACAGAGCGATTTCAAGCTGTTTCTGACCGCATTATGGGACCAGCTTGACCTCCCTCCTCCAACTAGAGCACAATTTGCCATTGCAGACT
>VTLG01007088.1_pt1 | contig 24058 bp, 29 predicted proteins | sample 4694571 | NCBI WGS metagenome assembly VTLG01 (sample SAMN12604809, study PRJNA352737) | marine metagenome | biome: ENVO:00000447; feature: ENVO:00000209|ENVO:00000569|ENVO:01000036; material: ENVO:00002151; isolation source: viral sequences binned using virsorter ...
TCTTATCTGCGTTTTCTTGTAACAAGTATCCAGGTGTATCTCCTGTCTTTAAACCAATCACTCCATTTGTTACAAATTCTATTCTTGTCTCTATAACCTCAGTCACAGACACCGTTACAGCAATATTAGTAATAATGCAATTAGCTTCATAAAAAACATTTTTCTTTGAATTATCAGGATCACGGTAGAGATAGAACAAAGCATCAAAATCCGAACCCTGTTGAGTTCTAACAATTAATTGAGCTAAATAAAATGGAAATTCTGGATCTGTACCGTATTCATTAGCCCTATCTCCTGTGTCATAATCATGCTCCCAGATACAAGTCATTGATCCTTGACCACTAATTAAACCAGCTTCATATTGATTCCTAAACTCATCTCCAAGGTTTGTTAAATCAACTTGCTCTCTACTCGTTGTCATTTCAAATTCTCTAACACCTGCTACATGCCTAAACCTTTCATTCTTGGCACGAATTAAAATATCTTTTGCAGAACCAGGAGCAACAAGAGTTAAAGCGTTTGCTTGCAAACCTTCTATAGCTGCTGCAAATGTACTAAATAAACGAATACCTCCTACCTGATCAACATTAATAAACCATTTTCCATCTGGATAACTATGGCCACTAACAAGTTCAAGCGTAGATTTATCAGCCGTTTCTATCTCAACCTCATCTCCAGTAATTAACGAACCAGAACTATGGTCAACACTAAATCTTTTTGTTGATGTATTTACGTCAAAAGGATCTAGCTTCGTCTGCAAAGCAGATTGAAGCGTATCTCTTTTAAGGGCTACTTCACCCCATTGACCAAAATAAACACCCATTAATCAACCAAAGTTGTGTTGCCATAAGGAGCACCATTAGCTTCCCAACTAATATCGGCAGAAGCAACTTCCCCTACTGCACTATTCATTGAAACACCTGTAATAAAGACAGAGAATTGAATATCTCGAACATCAGTTGAACCTGTCGTCATTCGCAGCTTTAAGACAACTTCATCTGATTTGGTGTTCTCACCATCACCTGCTGAAGTTCCTGTCTTAATTGAATTAGTCAACAAAGCGTGAAGATTTGAGTCAGCACCAGAGCCAGGAGTCTCAACGTAATAAAACAGTCTTGCACTTCCGCTATAGCTTCTAATACCTGATTCAAGTGTTCTATCTGTATCGCCTAATGAGGTCGTCTCTAGTACAGCCATTGAACTAGAAAAAGACCATGACTGAACCTTTGCAGCTTTAGTTGCAGAACCACCAGACTCGGTGATCCATAGTTCTCCATCTCTGCCTGAATAAAAACCCACGACCTTTTAATTAAAACATTGAGTCTATTCTACGGTGAATCTAGGCAAGCAACAAAACTACAACTAACATTACTTATTCCTGGATAGACACTTGTAACGTTCGGAGGTCCGGAATATCTCCATTTAAGACTTGAACCAGACTCTTTCAAATAAGCCAAAAGATTAGTATCAGTAACACCTGCTGTCGCATGACCACCATTGAAAGTTACATAATCCCAATCTGAATTTACACTCTCATAATTTGCCAAAATCAAGGCAGCACTAGTATCCGAGACATTAGAGAATCCTAGCGTTAAAGTGGCATTTACTCTTTTATTACCAAAACGCAAATGTGTTTTTGTACCATCTAACGATTCAAATGTAGTACTTGGATACGTCCCAGGGTTGTAGCTTCTAGATGAAGGTTTAATGCTAGGGAATGGTTGTGCTGTTGCCATTAGTTACTCGAAATCAAATAAAGGATTAGTTAAATCATTCCATTTTTGTAGCATAGCTAATTTGCTTCCATCCAATTCTGCATACGACCCAGAAAGTTCAATTAATCCGTCATCTCCAAAGGTGATACTTTCAACTTTGTAACATTGATCAGAAGCTTCAGACTCCTTAATCGTAAATAATGAACCTCTATAGGGATTAGGTAGTCCATTTGAACTAGAAAAATTCGCACTACCTTCTTTTACTACTTCTTCAGAAGGATTCCAATAATAAAATATCTTACTTCCGCTGATAGTGTCTTTACTTACAACCGTTCCATCATCAAGAATTGCACCATTATTAAAGCGTTGAACGTGCTGTGTTGTTGAAAATACTCTTATGTAATCTCCAGGTTGAACACCATTAATAAAATGAGGGGCTGTTTTAAATGTAATTGTATGATCTACAAATTTTCTTGTTGCTAAAATATATTTTCCAAACATAATTGCATGTTCAGCGTTCGTACAAAAACCAGTTAAATCATAAGTTTCTAATGGATCATCATTGTATTCCGTTCCATGTAAACGTATTATTTTAGATTCATTTTCTGAAAATCCGTTTTCTTTTTCATTTCTATAAAGAACATTTGCTTTAAATGTTTGCCTATCTTCAGGGCTAAGGAAAGCTACTTGTAGATCTTTAATATTACCGTCAGTAAACATTGCTTTAATAACAACATCCTTATCATTTTTCATTTCATAAGTATTATCGTCAAAAGGAACAGAAGGATACAAGCTAAATTGTCCTCCAACAATCGTGAAATCTAATAAACAATACATTCCTTGTTCAAATATAAATTCTCTTAAATTAATTTTATTTGACATAACACCGTCCCAAAAGAACTTATTTGCCTTGCAAAATTTAGCTGCAACAGTCATATTTGTATCATTAACAGAATCAGTATTAATAACACCACCAGCTCCGGTTTTTTCGTCTGTCAACAACGCATAAGCAATTTCAGGAAATAAACTTGTGGCTCTATTCACTCCACCTAATAAACTTTTTACTTTAATTCCTTTTTTAAAATAAGCGGAAAATTGACTGAAGTTTGTCCATTCTTTTGAACTATTAACTCTTAATCCTGCATAAGCTAAATCCTCATATGTTGCCTGATCCCCTCCTTCAGTTTTTACTATTTCATTACAATATGTTATTTGATGTTCTGGTCCATTCAAATGACTAGATTTATCTCCTTCATACTTCCAGAAATCAGCAGCAGCATCATAAATATTTAGCTCGTGTTCTATCTCATCATTAGCATAGGTATTAGCACTAGATTGAACATTTACAATTAATTCTTGTGCTGGCATGAGAGTACTTCCATCATAACTTTGAGCAGGAATTGTAACTTTATCTCCTTGTGTATAATTTGAGCCTGGGTCGCTCAAATCCCAGAGTGCATACCACCTGTCTTTATCTGGGAGCTTTGTCCATAACTTCAACTGAATTTTCATTCCAGAAGCACTGCTATTGGCAACTTGTTTATTTGTAAGAGTGACCTGGACATCCTTTACGGGCATTGAAATAGTTCCATCTTGTTCTGATTTTTTTACTGAATACCAACCTGGGTTACCAAAGACTGAAGCTACAGGTTCAAATTTACCTCCAAATCCAGTTGGCAATCCAGAAATACTTGCTGTTCTATAGTGAAATTCAACTCCAGCAGGACTTGAAGTATCCTTTTCTATTGTTTCAGGCCATCTAGGACCACTAAATCCTTTAGTATTAGTAGTTACATCACTTGGATTTATATATAAAGTCCATGTGTATTTCCCTGCTGGATAGTTATCAGTACGAGTAATAATAGTGTCATTATATGGACCTTCAAAACCTGGGTATCCCTTGACAGAAGCCTTCGTCCATAAAGTACGAGTTGGATAAGTTACGGGAAGATTAGTAGTAGAAGCATTGCTGTAATTAGCTGCACTCTCTCTATTGAAGCCAGTAACAGTACTAGATGCTCCTCCAATTAGATTTATACTTGGATGGCCTAAGTTCCATTCTGGATTACTTAAAATACTTTTAGTTAAGACATAACTTTTTTTCCCTGCAAATTTAACAGTAAAAGTATTAGAAGAAAACTGCGCTAAGCCTTTAAAGTCTGTAGCTCTATTTGCATTTAATAAACATACTCTATATCTTTGTTGAGTTGGTTTATTCTCAAGAGCAATCACTTCTTTTATAACATCATTTCCAGGCCAAGGGAAAAACCTAAATTCGTATTGATCTCTGCCAGGATGATCTATTCTTATATAGTTATACTGAAATTCAGGAGTATTTCCTTTGACACAAAATAAACCAGAATGATTTGTATAAGTTGTAGTATCAGGTTGTAACCATGTCCAGACATTATTAATCTTTACTTGTAGTTTGAAAAAACTAAATCTAGTGATATATTTACTAACATTTCCTAGTGTTAAAGTAGACCTATCATCGTAAACATCATAGATTTTATTTTCTTCAGGCTTACTATTAACATTTACAAAAGTCATCTCTTTGTAGACCTTTGACTTAATACCTATTTCTGTAATATCACATCTTCTATTATTAGAAATCGTTCCTATTGTTGCTTTTTGAAGCGCATACCTTACATGTGGTTCATATATCTCATAAGTATCTGGATCTTTCGTTCCTAATTGCTCATAATAAAACTTACCCCAATCACCTGGCTTAACAGTAAAGAAAGCTCCATTTGTGTTCCAGTTAGGATTTTGACCATGTTTTGTTAAAGATCCTGATGGGCTAGCATGACATTTCCCCCTTTCTATTACTTCAAATTTATAATCCCTATTAAAAGTACCAGACCAAGGAACTCCGTCCCAGCTTTGATCTGTCTCATCAATTTCTGTACAATTAACCAAAGTTGTCCCTGCCATATATTGTTCGTTTTCTGAAATTGCAGAATCAACAGTTTCTCTAATCGTTTTTGTTGCAGCATTAACATCCTCAAGTCCATGAGGTTCCATAGTTAAATTGTCTGTTGCTATATCCTGTTGATAACCAGCACCATTATATAAATCGCTATCAAAACCACCACTACCTAATATTCGATATTTAATCTCAATTCCTTCTGTCAAATCCGTATCACCTTTTTTCTGCTCGTCATCACCACCTGAAATAAAACCTGCTCGTATAGGCCACGATCCAAGAAGCTTTCTTCTCTTCTTAAATGTTATTCTTCCTGCTGGTCTTGCGTCAGCAGTATCCGTATTGCTAGGTGTTCTGACTAATTCATAAGGTAATTTATAATAAGTCATATTAGGCATTGGGTGACTTAACCCAAAAGTTGCCTGTGTTGTTGGATTCCTTGTTCCTGAAAAGTACCTTTCGTCATCAATTCTAAATAGGTGTCCATCATTCGGATCTGCTGAGAAAGGAATATTATCTCCTGCGTTATTTGGAGTTGCATTTAATTGAAAAGGAATATTACCTGTACTATCTTTGTAAATCTTTTTAGCATGGTAATTATTAATTAATAAATCACCAATTGCATAACCTTCAACAGATGGCTCTTGTTCGATTGGTCCTAAAGAAAATAAACCAAGTAGTTTTAATTGCTGAAAGCTTCCCAAACTAACAAGCTGTGACCAGATTAATTGCGAATTAACTCTTATTCCACCATTGATGTTTTGATCTCTATTTGTAAAAACAAGAGGTATTAAATCTCCTAAATTTGCTAAGTCTTGAACGCTGTTAAATGAAAACTGAGGAGCAAAACGCTTAAGACCTGCCATGTCGGCAGTTCTTTCGTTTGTCCCTTGCTTCATACTTTTAGGTTTGGGCGTCAAAAGATAACTAACAACACTTAAGGCAACACCAACAGCTACTTGTCCTAAAAGAGTTAAAGCCCCTGCATTTGCATACGGAATAGCAACTACTAAAGGCCCATTTACTAAGTCAGGAACTAAATTATAAGCTTCTGGCCTTTCTTTTACCTTTGCTGCTACACCTTCTAAAAATTGAAAATATTCCTCTTCTGTTAATCCGAGTGCATTACAGAGATCGGCTTCCGTTGGAAGTAACACCCTGCGAGTGAAAGGGCTTCTAGCGGAGACCAAAGCACCACCTGGTTTTCTAATGTCTTTCGGTAACTCAGCCATCCTTCCTCGTAATAAGCAGCCATACCATAGGAATCATCTTCGCTATGACATAAACCAATTGTTCCTAGTTTAGGGGGTGATTCAACTCCCCACCGATTTAATTCTTCAAAAAAGATACTATAGTCTTTTCTTTTTAATCTTCGATACCAATCACGCTCTCCTTTAGGAACAATAAAACCATAATGACCTAATACTGTACGAACCAAAGATAAACAATCACCAGTTCCATGCTTTACGGGATCAGACCCTAAACGATATGCAAGTCCTATTAATTCGTAAGGCTTCAAAGATTTTGTAATTGACCTGTTAAAGGAAGATGAGCACACCTTTTCTTAGTTAAAGTTTGCTGTGGAGCATTTGCACCAATAGCATCAATAGCAGAACTTAATAACAATTCAATTGATTCTGCATCATATCTCATACCAGCAGCCAACCAATATTCACCAGTTAATCTGCCTCCATTTTTAGCAGCAATATCTTTATTAAAATCAGCAGTCATTAAAAAAGTTTCAACTTGTATGTAATATTTTTGTTCTACAAAATCTTTAACATAAGACATACTCAAAGGATTATTAGCAAGGATGATTGAGGCTTCTAAATTATCTCCTGACCTATTCATTGCTGCTCCTTGATAAATAAAAGACAAGTAAGCATATCCAGTAACAGCAGTATGTTTTCCGTTTTGGAATTTATGTTCCACTGTTCCATCTTTTTGTTTGACGGTAACAAAAGCAGTTAAAGCAACAACAGTCATTACATTCCTAACCTCGATCTAGCACTTCTACTATTTCTTAATGTAGCTAAGGTTCGACCTTCTCCAGCTCTAGCACCTTGAGATGTAGCAGTTGCAATAATTTGTCCTACAGCAGACTTAGGCACATAATCCTCACTGTTGAACGAAAGTATAGGACCAGAATATGAAACAGTTGTAGAACTACCACCTGCTGTTCCTCCAGAAGACGAGCCAGTACCAGGAATAACAGATTCACCCCTAGCACCTGCTGAATACCGTTGCATTGACTGAGCCATCTTAGAGGCTGGAATTATATATTCATCCTCTCCTGCCTCACCCACGAGTCCCATTGTGGGTTTTGTTACCATGCCACCAGCAGCAAATGGTCTAATACCGTTAGATACATATCCACCTTCTGCTAATCCAAAAGCTCCATAAATTGCTTTCTTCATAAACATGCTTGCAAGTGATTTTGCAATTCCAGCTAATGACTCTCTTAGTGATTTTGTTCCGTCTAATAAACCCATAATTGCTCCATGTATTCCGTCAGCCATAACTTGTTTTACTTCTTTTAATGTCTCGGCCCATTTCTTAGTTGCTTCATTTGCTTTATCAATTTTTTCCGCATCGCTTTTGCCTTTATCTTTGCCATTGCCTCCATCTATTTCGCCTGGTTTTTTTCCTATGACTTTTACTTTTATAACTGCTTCATAAACTGGCTCTTTGTCTTCCATGTCCATTCCTAATAATCTTCTCATCCATTTAGGTGTTGCGTTATGAATGTTTACTCCCATATTTAGCCACATAGCTTTTACTCGTTCCATTGCGTTCTCAAACGCAACAACAATGCCATTGCCCCACTCATACGCCCATTCACTAGCAGCCTGAAAACTTTTTTCAAGATCGGCAAAAGATTCAGTCCAAGCAGTTGAAAAATCTTTAACAAACTGAATTTGATCTATGCCAAAGGCTTCAGCAATAGCATCTCCAACTCCTCTTAAAAAATCAAAGATTAAACGAATAGGAGCCAATGCCATTTTTATGGCAACAGCAAGAATATCTATAGCAGCAGAAACCCCATACAAGGTAAATTTAAGAGCTTCGCCTAATTCCGATTGCTCTGCAAAAAGATTAGAGAATGAATTAACGATTCTTTTCCACGAACCTGCAAGAGTGTCATTTGCTTTGAATTGTGCTGACGCTGAATTTCCAGCAGCTTCTTCTTGATTCTTAATTAGTTGTTCGTATTCTTTTAAATTATTCAGAACTGGAGCCATTGTTTGTATAGCTTCCTGTCCAAAGATTGACTCAAGAGACTTAACATCTAAACCTTCAAGCTTTTTCAAATTGGCAAACAATCCTTCAGAAGCCAAGGTTGAAGCATCTATGTCTATTCCTAATTTTTCTAATTTTTTAGTTCCAGCCTCTCCACCTAATCTTAAAAGAGCCGTTTTCATGCCAGTAAAGGCAACCTCAGACTTAACACCATTCTTAGTTACTAAAGCAATCGCAGCGTTAACCTCTGTTAAAGGAACTTTCATCAAAGAAGCAACAGAAGCAACTTTACCAATACCGTCAGCATATTGTTGGACAACTATTTTTCCATCATTCTGTGTTTGGATAAACTGATCCATTATTAAAGTCGCTTCTTTAGCTGAAATCTGATAAGCGTTTAAAACACTTGTTAAAGCATTTCCTGTTGTGTTTAGATCAGCAAAACCACCTGTTGCTCCCATACTTGCAGCTTTTAAAACATCAGCAGCATCAGCAGCATTAGTAAAACCAGCAGAAGCAACGTCATAAGCAGCCCCAGCTAATTGAGCTGTGCTTGCAGATCCATTTAATTCAATACTGACTAGCTTTAATTTGTTAACAAGGTCATCACTTGAGACCCCTAAAGAATCAAGTTTTGCCTTTGCAAAATCAATTTCTTTAATTGTATTAAACGCAGTTCCCAACCCTGCAACAGCACCACTTAATGCAATCAAAGGAGCAAAAGTGCTTTTAATTGCAGTTCCTAAAGCCTTAACTCCAACAGCTCCAATACTTGAACTTGCTCCAACTCCTAACGCTGCCTTCCCAAATAAACCTAATTTTTTACTTCCTACAGTTGCCTTCCCTGCTAATTGGTCAAATGCTTTTTCTGTCTGTTTTGCTGCAACAGCCGTTTTCTTTAATTTGGCTGGTGTCCCAAAGTCGTCATATTTAATTCCAACGGTTGAGATTAACGAAGCCACATTCTAACTTTCTGTTATGTATAGATATTAGCGGTACTTTGCCCTTCTATTATTTTTTTCTTGTTCATCATTTAAAAGATCAAAATAAACAGACCACATAACTAGCTCTTCTTGTGTGATTTTTTGATTTAATTCCTGCAATGTATATCCAAGTTCTTTAGCCACTCCTAGTTGAAGCAATAAAAAATTATCTTTTTTAAGTTCTTCCTTTAGCCTTTTGGGTCAAGATCGTCAGCCTCCGTTTGTTCTGGCAAGATTGCAACTAAACATTTGTCCATAATTTCAACAGTTACTTCGTTTTTTAATTCGTCAATCTGACCAGCAGCAAACATCCTCCTCCCATCTGAAAACATAGCTTTACGCACAAACAAACGAAGAGCAAACGTGTTTGGATCGTCTTTGGAACCTTTCATGGCTTGTTCTCTTTCTGCCATTGTTAAAGGCGTACACCAAAACTCAAACTCGGTTCCATCACTTAGTTGAACTGTTTTTTTTGTAGCCGTTAAATTAGAAGCCTTTTTTAAACGATCTAAAGGACTTAATTTTGCCTTTGGTGATGCCATTTCAAATAATTGGGGTTGTATGTACAAATTTAGACAATAAAAAACCCTTGAGCAACATTAACTCAAGGGTATTAACCGATTATTAAGCTGAAGTACTTAAGTCGAAAGTTGGTGCATTGTTAGGTCTGAAGTTCACCTCAACCATCTGGGCGTCATCTGGATTAACAGTGAAACTTGCAGAAAGTAAAACAGCATCCATTGAAATACTTCTACTTAATGCTTCTGTTCCTTGCTTGTCTTGATAAAGCCTAAACGCTGCACCTACTTGCTGACGTTGTAAAACATCTTCTACAAGTCTGTTAGATAAAGCTGCATCTTCGTCAGTAACGTAAACACTTGCACTGCCTGATCCATCAGCAAAACCAGAAATGTAAGTTTTAAATGGTGCATATTGACCAACTGTTTGGCCAATTGTTGTTACGTCAATTTCACTTCTTGTTACTTCAAAAGACCAAGATTGAACTTGACCAACTGAAGCGTAATCGTTGTAATAAACTTCAAATTCGTTAGGAGCTGCGGCTGTTCCTACATCAGTTAGGTTTACAGCAGAACCTCCGTTAGTAGCTGAAACAGTCATTGCTCCAGAGGAAGCTACATAAGTTTTAATGTAATAAGTTGTTCCAGCAGTTAAACCCGCAGGTATAGTTCCTGTTCCTGATCCACCTGTAGAAGAATCAACAACTTGAAATTTAACTGGATCACCTGCTTTCAGGTTTAAGTAAGCTTGAACGACCATAGTTTCAGTGCCTATGGTGACATCAGAGGGGCTGAAGGTTCCTGTAGTACCAGCAGGTTTGTAGTACAAGGCTCCAGACGTACCTGATAAAACAGTAACAGCCATTGGATTGGGTTAGTCTAAGTATGCGTCAAATGTAGCCGAGAATTGCGTTTGATAAAACGCTTCTTGCTCTGCTGGTTGTATTGTAGCTAATCCTGAACAAGGATCAAAAATAATACCGCTGAACTTTGCTCTGTCAAATTTATCTTTGATACGTTCTCCAATCGTTAGGTTTGCACCTGCCCCAACACCAGCAGAACTAAATACATTAATAACCAAAGTTCCTGTTTGTCTATTAAATGATTTTCCAGTTGAAGGTGCTTCTAAAGTTGCATAATTATTAGACCCGAATCTAAGAAACACTTGAACCCAAGGTGTGTTGTTAGGTGGAGTAAATGGTGCGTTCTGATAAGCAACAGGATAAGCAGGACTTAATGCCATTTCAGTAGCAATACGACCTTCAATTGCAGCTCTAACGTCATTAAAAGTGCTGCTCATACGCTGTCTCTACCTATTCGTTTTGCATTAATTTGAATCCAGCCTTGCATATCTTTTGCAATTTGTTGAACCCATCCAGCAGGAGCTTGTGGACTATGACCTGCTGCTAATGCTTCTGCATAAGGAAGCGAGTTATGGACTGTATAAGAGTTCCCAATCTTTTCATTCCCAACTCTATAGTTCATGCCTTTTGGTGGCTCTATAGCCTCTCCTTCGCCTCCGTCATACTCTCCTATAGCGTTCTCTCCTATCTGCCAACTGTTCTTAAAACGACCTAAGTCAACAGGACTTTCTTGCTTTAACAATGTGTCTGTATGTAAAACAGCCTGACTAAGCAAAGCGTTCATCCTTTGCTCGATTACAAATGCAAATTTTTCAGGCTTTGGGCCTTTCCATTTAGCAGCCATTACAACCTCAAAATTAGTTCATAGCTAATAGCAGTATTACCTTGTTCTGTTGTTTCAACTCGGATTATTTGATGAACTTTAGAACTAATCACAACACGATCTGAAACTGTTGGGGTGTAATCCAAATCAGAAGCAGCAATTGTTAACCGTTTATCAGTTGCTTTTACTAAATCATCAACTTGTCTTGCAATAACACCTTCGACAAATCCTTTAACAGTTGTATCTGCTGTTGTTTCTCCCATCGTTCCTGTAGAGGTGTTATATGCACTTCCTGTAACTTTACGAATTGTTACACTACCTCCTACAGCCTTGAGGACTTTGCTTGCTGCTTTTCTAAAGCCTTTAGGTTTTACTGGCATTAGATCCTATAAGCAATAACTGATCCTGCACTTGTTTGAGTAATGCTGGTAAAAACTCCTTCAATGTCTGTACTTGCTTTTAGATCAATTCCAGAAACAGTTGAAGAACCATTCTTAGTGACATTTGGAGAAACTAAAGTAACAGTCGAATCTGTTAAACAAGTAATTTTCCCAAACCTCCCAGTATGGGCGTTTGTGTCTGTGATGATGATTGCAGCAGGATAAGTCATTCCCATTAGCTTCGTTTTACAGCGATGTTTCCAGGTCCACTAATTCTAATGCCTGTGAAGTATCTTTCAAACATTGGTGGAACACGATCAGCACCAACAGCACCATAAGAATTAGGAGTTGCATCCAAAGATCCAACTTTTATGTTCTGATAATCTTCTAATCCACTAAGTCCTAGACCGTCTTTATTGTTATTCAAATAAACAGATAAAACAGCTAATGCTTTTTTAATCTGATCTGGTATTTCTGTATCTGTAAAATAATCTGTTGTTATACGAAAAGGAAACCCAGTTGCATAAGTATTGATATAAGTATCAGGCTTTCGTACTCCTGTACGAGGCCATTGTAAAGCTTGTGTGTCTGTTGCTCTTGCACCTAAAAATCTTTCACGGTCAATCCGTTGAGTTGCTGAATATAAAGCTCTGTTTTTTTGATCAGTTGTAGCAGTTCCCCAAGCAACAACATCATCATCTTCCATCAGACCATCAATAAGATCTTGTGTATCAGAAAGACTTAAATAGCTGTTAGCGTTAGCTGCTCCTGCTGTCGCTACTATCGTTATTGCCATTAGAAGAAACTTTAGTTTTACGCTTTTTTTTGGGCTTTGGTTTAGGAGTTTCAACAGGAATAGAGGCCACCTGTGCGGCAGCCTCCCTTTCCTTCATTCGCCTAAATGCGAACATTCCCATTAGCTAGATGCGCCTTTTACAAGAGCATAGTTAATGACAATTGCTTGGCTTAAAGCACCGCCAGAAAGATTTCCAACAGTAACTTTAAAAGAACCAGCAGCAACAGTAGAAACAACGAGCCAATAAGCACCCGCAGTTCCACCTGAGCCGTGGTTAACAACTACAACGTCAGTTGCAGCTACACGATCATTGTTTACTTGGAATGTAACTTCTGCGCCATCTGCTAAAGCAGCAGCGTTCATTGTTACCTGCCCTGACTCTGTATTCAGAGTGACAGCAGTTGACTTGTTAGTTGCTTGGGTAACAGTTCCACCAGTTGTGTAACCAATAGCCTTGCCAGCAACGGCTTCAAATTGTGATGCCATAATTAGTTACCTCTAATCCTGAGCAGAAACGTTAGTTGCTCTAACAATTCCGATGTTTTTCTGTTCGTAGACCTTCGACCAGTTGGCTACGGTTTCTAGTTGAGCACGAGTTGGGTTAACAGTTGTTACTGCCCACTTAGTACCAACAGGATGATATGTGTAATGAAGATCAACAGCCATTGCATCAGATTTTGCAAGGATGTCTCTGTCTGTCTCAGTAGTCAAACCTGCTTGCTCACCAGAAGCAATTGCTCCAGGGGTGAAGAAATAAGTTGAATACTCAGTAGACGCACCAGATCCAGTCTTAGCTACGTCGTCAGAAACAATGACTCTTAATCCGCAATAAGTTGGTACAGCACCATTACTACCGTAAGCAGAAACAATTGAGCCACCAGATGCGGTTGCTCCAGCGTTTGTATCTCCTGCGACAACATAATCCACTAATTTTCTCTCGACGAGATCGTAGTAAACCTTTGAGTGCATACAAACAGCAGAAAGCTGATCACCAGCATCACCAAGAATTGACTTGGCTTTTGCTACATGCTTAGGGCTTAAGCCTGTAGGAGTATCGCCACTCTCTGAATCGATGCAATTAGCAAATAAAGCAGAGTTACTGTCATTTGCATTGATAGAACCAAATACACCAGACAATGCTGATAGCAAGTCTTTCTGTCTTTGGTGAGCGATATACGCACCAACTTTTGCACCAATAGCAGCCATTGGATCAGAGCCAGCAGCTAAAGCAGCTAAGTCTCTTGCTTCCCAGGCACGACCTCTGTGAAGAATTACAGAAATCTGCTTATCAGCTTGAATCTTGCCAGGAGTTAAAGAACTGCTATCAGTTAATACCTCAAAATCTCCAGAAAGGTTTGCTTTCCAGAAAGGGACGTTAACAAAATCACCACCTTCAGTCGCATTAAGCTCAGCCATTGGTTGAACCACACCGCTTGCCAAAAAGGCATCACGCTGAGTTGTTTGCTCAATCAAATACGGCGTAAAGACCTCAGGAATGATTACGTCCGACCTTACGGTGGCCATAAAAATTACCAGAAATTAGTTTTACGATGTGGGTCACAAACCCGATGGCTCAGCACAGCCTTGCCTTATGACAATATATTAGCGTGCAACTGAATTTTTCAAGCGATCATATAAATCTTTGTCTGTTCTATAGAGCCTCATTTGTTCAGTAATATTGAAACTGGCTTTCTCAAAGGGGTTCTTAGTTCCAGCAGGAATTTCACCGCCGCTAGATCTACCAGCAGGAGCACCACCACCTTGAGGTTTTGGTTGCTTTAAAATGTAATCAGGTAACTTCCCTTTTGCCCACTCATTAACAGGCGTTCTTTCATATCCATCAACAACAACAGGAACACCATTATCAACTTCAATTTTATCTTTAGGCAGGAAATTATTTAAGACTAAACTTGGATCATGTACTATCTCCGCCAAGGCTTGTACGGCGGGGGAAACAAGTTCCAACTCTCGTACTTTTGTTTCAAGTTCTGTGATTTTATTATCTTTTTCTGCTGATCGTTCTCTGAATTGATCTTCAAGTTTTGTTCTTGCTTCTGTGTACTTTCCTTGTTTCTCAAGTTCAGCTTGTTCAGCATTGTTTTTGAAATCAATTAAAGCTTGAACATCAACGTCAGGAATGGCTTTCGCTTTCGCTTTCGCTTTCTTTGTTTCATCTAATAGCTCTGCGTTCTTTTTACGCATTGCATCTAATTCAGCTTTAAGATTCTCTTTTTCGGAATCAACAGCTTGCTCCACAGGAGCAGTTGTTTCGTCAGACATAAAACCCACAAGGTTATTAAAGGCAGTCTAACAATACCCTTTCTTCTTACTTTTGCCCTTTTTCTTTTTTTTTGCCATTACTGTTTGCTCCAAGACTTTGATATTAAGTTAATGTCTGTTTCACTCTCTGCCGCAGCATATAAAGCCTCTATCGCTCGACCTATATCAATCTTGTCATAATCATTTGATTTGTTATAAATATCTTTCATCAGCCGAGGAACATTTTTATCCTTCGGCCATTTAGAAATCAAGGAAATGGCTTTCTTGAAACTCATTTAGGTGCTTTTAGTGCTGTAGCCATCGTTTCATCAATCCACCTGTAGGCTTCTGGGGCGACTTTTTTCAATCCTACAGGATCAAAAACATATTGCACAAAGGTTTCTGCAAATTGTTCTAAATAATTACTTGACCCATAAAAACTAGGCAACCAAGTTCCCATTGTTATATCTCTATCGTAAGAATTTAATTCGAAATTTTTCCTAAAAGAAAGCTTAGGTTTGTTTGAAGCATAATGAATTTGATGCCCCATCTCGTGCACATAAGTAAGTATCCATTCTTGTGGACCTAAAAATCCTGTGCCAACGCCATGAATATCTCCGTTTACATACCTGAAAGGCTGCCCCGCATCGGCTGCACCAACACTATTTTTGACTGTTTCAATTATTTCCTTGAGGTTTTTAACAGGCTTATAATTATCCCTATTACGCACAACAATATTATTACGACCTGGCCCCGTAAAACCACTTGTTCCTGGGCCTTCTCCTTTCATTGTTAAAGATCTTTTAAACCCAATTCCTGCTTTTCCTTTATTAATATCCGATAAGACTGCTTTGGCTGGAGTGATTCCTACAACTTGGACTGTTCCCTTAAAACTATCCGTATAACCCTTAGTGCCTCTTGTAACCAAAGCCTCCATGCTCTTTTTTAATTGGGGATTTTGTAATAAATGTCTTGTACTTTCACCCGTTGACCAAGAACAGAAAACCTGACGTTGTTTTACAAACTGAAAAAGTTTTTTAGCATTAGTTCCCGCTTCTCCCTTCATTTCCGTCATTAAATTAAAAACACCTTCTATATCTGACTGACTTAATTTTGAATTTTTTTGTAACCCTTGAAGTTCTCCCATTGAAGGCAATACTTTTTTGGGAGCTGTTGTTTTTTTCTTAATCGTTATATTCTCTAATTTTCCATACCTTTTTTGTAACTGAAATAAACTAACTTCTGACCCGTCTTCCCTCATAAACTTAGACATCGCCTGATCTGGTCCATATTTCTTTGCGAGACGATTAAAATATTTAGCCTTTTCTTTCCCTAATGCTTTTATTTGTTCTGGCCCAGGGGTGAATTGCGATAATTTTCCTGACTTTGTTTCAGCTCTTTGATCGTAAAGCCACTTTCCATAAGTTGTATTTGCAGGGACAGGACCACCAACACTTGCTCTTTTTCCAGCAGGAGGAGGAGTAAATCCCCATTTTTTATAATTAATAACAGCTACAGTTGTAGATCTACAACCAAAATGTTGAGGAGGTAATGGTCCCTCATCATATTTAAAAACCTGTCCATCAAGACTTCTACATCTTGTCGAAGTTCGAGAATCAAGAGTTGATACATATTTATACTCTTCTGTTACTTCTTTATTCGCCTTATAAACACTTTGACTAGCAGCATTAGAAACTTGATTAACACTTGTCCTTACAATCGTATTAATCTGATTTGTTGCCATCTTTGTAACCTCACCACCGGCCATATTTAATTGCTTTATTGTTTTAGCCTCCTCTCCAAACTCTAAATTTCCTACAAGTTGACGAACAATTGCTGGTGTAGGTTCCCCAGACAAAAGACCTGTTCTAACAATTTGATTAAATTGATTTGCCTGTTTTGTTGCTAAACCTCTAAAAGCTTTGCTGACTGTTTCCCCATTAGGCAAAAGAACTTCTGATCCTTGTTTTGCTGTTAAATTAAATCTTCCCAATTCTCCTAAATTAAATTTTGTTGGAGTATTTTTTACAACAGCTTTAGCAAAACCTGGGCTAATAGCAACAGAATTAACACTATAACCAATCTGGTCTGTAATTTTCTCTTGCATTACTGCTGGTAATGCTTTCTTTAATTGATTCTCTACAAAACCTGTTTGTACTTTCGCTACGTTCTCAAGTTCTTTAATCATTTCGTCAACACTTTTTTCCTGCCATGTGGATAACGTTTTTTTTGTTTGTTTGATTAACGCCCTTAACCTTGCCGCCTTATAGGACGGCCCTTTTGACTCGTTGATTTTTTTTAATTGTTCTACAGCTCGAAGAATGACATTTATATTTTCCTGGGCAATTTGTCTAGCAATGCCATTGCTAAAACGATTTAAATCTATAGCGTTCCGATAAAAAACACTTGGAACTCCTTCACCTTCAGAAACTTGTCTTGACATTATTCATCAACTTCTTCAGGCATTTCTTCTGTTATTTCTTTTTGAGGTCGTTCCATATCAACCAATCCTCCCATTTGCGTTGCTTCTAATTCTTCTTCAATATTAAATTCATCCCCTAATACTTCCCCTTCTTCTAACTGCTTTAGTAATGTTTCTTGCGAAATCGTTCCAGCAGTATAAAGTTGCAGCAAACTTCCTATTTCTTGCGGATCAAGGCGAGCTGCTAAAAAGTCACGATTGACAAAACTACTTCCAGCTTCGTTGCTTCCTAAATAATTTGCATGAAATAGGAGACAATTATCAATCAAATCTTGAATCTGCTGTGCAACGACCATCATTGTTGAGTCTCCTTGAGATCGGTCTATTCGTTTTGACTCTGCTGTTTCTGCGGATAATTTTTGTCCTAGTACAGCCGCTAAACCCAGATTATTTATTTGCTTTTCAAGGCGATCTAAACGTTCAAATTGTGCATTAAAACTTTTACCATCTGGCTCAATATATTCAGCTTTACCTTCAGCAGGAAAGGCAATTGCTTCTCCTGGTCCAGCACTTACTTCTTCACTTGATTGAGGAAAGCCAAAGAAGGCCAACATCGGAACAGCACTGATATGAAGCTGGTTATCTAAGTCAGATTGGATTTGATAAGCTTTTAAATTTAATTCTGCTATGTCCTCCATCGGTGGGCGTGACTCCATAAAGTTCACCCTGTTCGCATAAGCAACAGAAAAAGGAATCTCTGTTAATGACGTTGTTCCTTCTTCATACAAAACATATTCAGCTTTTTTTTCATCTTTTCGATGTAATTCATAATTGCCAGGAGTTAAAACCCTAACTTGTTCAACTTCTTTTTCTCCATAATTACCGTCTGGGGCAATTACTTTTTCTAAAAGTCTAAGTTGTGTAAATTTCTGCATCCCATCAATAATTTCTGTCCTCCATCCCAATATTTCTCTAGGGGTATAAGTAACCCAATATGGACGACCTTTATCACCAGAGGCAGGAGCATCAACTAAAACACCAACATGTCCATATCTAATTGCTAATCTTGCTGTTTCATAAGTCCAAACATTTAAATCATTTCCCTGAAGATCTACATCGAATAATTGTTCTCTAATAACGTCACCAATATCATTTAACCGAACAGGTTTCCTAACTAACATTCCTCCTAACATCTTCTCGATGCGTTGTAAATATGGAGGAACAACAGAACGAGCTAAACGATTGTCATATTGATCATCTAATTCCCTTGGTTCTTGAGGCAAATATCTCCTATGTTTTTTTCTAATTCCGAAAGTTCCGCTTTGTAAATCTTCACTTAAGATCCAATGCGGTTCCATATTCTGCCAAGCAAAACATGGGTCTTCTACCGTCACACCTGCGGCGGCTTTTTCTCGGTTGTAATAGTTGTAGCCGCTATACATGATGAAACTTCAACGCTATGTGAATAGTTTAGTCTTAATACAGCCTAATACCCGTACCTCTTCCTGCTCTTGCATATAAAGGATTAAACTCTCTCCATACCAAATAACCAAGGGCATCGTTGGCATGATCATAACCAGATTCTTTGTCTGGTTCTCCTTTTTCCGTATAAGACTGAAGTTCTAAACACTCTACTAAGCATCTGCAACAGGAAGCAATCTCCAATCGTATTTTTCCTTGTCCGTTCTCAAGAAGAGCTTGGACAGACGAGACTCTATCTCTGACCGGTGGGTTTGCTTTCGGACTTTGATTTGTGAATCCATAACCTTCGAGTATGGATATATCGGTTTGTGCTGCATTGGTAGAACGATTGCCTCCTGAAGAATCTGGATAAATTAAGATCCGCCTATGTGGATACCTTCGGCGAATTTCTTGAGCAAGAGCATCAGTATCATGTGCCCCTGTAATTTCATCAATTATGATTAACTTTTCACCTGTTCGCACCCCTATTATGGCTGACATGTTGGAAATGTTAAAATCAATTCCAATTCTTAAAGGTTCATCTTCAAAATCAAACTTCTGCTCAGTGACATGTAATTGTCGATTGAATCTGTCATAAACCTGACCAGTTGTTAAATTAGTAAATTCTCCATTCAAATAAGCTTGTAAGAGACTTGGATCATAGTTAGCTTCTAATCGTTCAATAAAGTCTTGAGGTAAATGAGGATTATCTGTTGTTTTCATTTTTATTAATTTACGATCATCTCTTTTCTTGGCATCATCAGATCCAAACGTATTCCACATCCATCTGAAACCTTCAGGAGTAGAAGCGGCGGCAAATTGTCGAACATTTCCAGAACGTAAACGACCAAGGATCTTTGGAAACGCTTTACTTGCAATAGAAGGTGAAACAGTATCTATTTCATCAGCAAGAACAAAAGCCAAGTTAAGACCAATAATTCTTGACCAATTCTCGAAAGATCTGCATAGAATTTTGGTATCAACGCCCAAATGTAAAACATATTCAGGGAGTGGTGAAGCTCTGAATGTATAAGGAATTTCATAGTCTTCTAAAAAAGTTTCAAAATCTGTTAACCAAATATCTCTAATTAGTGGACCTGTTGGTTCCATTACACATCCTGTAAATCCTTTGTTTAAACAAGCAAGTTCTACTGTTTTGGCACATAACGCTCTGGTTTTTCCAGCCCCATAACCTGCTGATAATCCTATTATTTCTGTAGAAGAATCTTCAACAAATGCACGCTGAGAAGGATGTAAATCATTATGAATACGCTTCAAAATGTCTTCAACAACTAAATCTTCCGTATACCCAGATTGGTGTAAAACATGTCCTTGATTACAAGTAAGAAGAATACTCACGAACAAAGAGAAGTAAGTTTTGCAGCAGTATTAATAGCCCCAAGTGCTACATGTAATTGACCAGCTCGGCGAGCTTCCATTTGAACTGTTGATAATTGTCCTAATAAATCTGCAATCATTTGAGGTCGATCTATATCAAAATCTTTTTTCATTTTTTCTCTTGCTTTTTTTAGGTAAGTATCCACAGTTCTTTCTGATACCCCCCAGTTCTCTGCTGCAAATCGTATGCAATCGGATCTTCTTCCACCATTAGAAACAATTCGGACAAAACGATTCACTCTATATTCAACTTCTGCTTGTGTGGATTTAGAAGCGGCCATTAAACAATTCCTAGTTTCTTTGCAGCATCAGGATTTCTAGGTCCAACATAGCGGAAAGATGCTGTAACTCGATCATCAGCAAAAGATTGTCTGAACGAATTTACTGATTTGACTCGATGTTTCATTTTTTTTACTTTGGCATTTGCAGTATTTACAGAAGGTTTTCTTGTCATTTTCCATAAAGGTGATCTTGCTCTGTAGGCAACCATCGCTGGATTGGCTGTAACAGAAGTATATTTACGACCTCTAATTCCAGAATAAGCAGCCGCAATAAAATTAGAAAGAGCGTTACCTATTCCAATACCTTGAAAGTCAGGTAAACAAACAGTTCTATGCTCTTTCCATTTTGTTCCTGATGGGTGCATTAAGTGCATAACAGCAGTAAAAGCTATTGGTCTTCCTTGGAAGAAAGCACAAAAACATTTAGATCCTTTATGACAAGCATGACTTAAATAGTGATATTTACTGAAGATTTTCCAGTAATCGTTTTGTACGGGTCGAATGTCGAGAGAGATTTGAGGTCGCCGAAGACAGTCTCTTGCAAAACGAGAAGTAGAAGGATCGTAAACCCAATCAGGTTCTAACCATTCAAGGATGTCGTAATGACAAGAAACAGCGACAAATTTCTGTTTTTTTCTTCTAACTGCTTTAGCGATAGCAGCAGAACCTACTTGAGCAACAGTTCTGTCTACAACAGAAGTAAATTCATCAACAACAAGAAGATCAGGAGATTCTGCTAATCCTCTAGCAATATTGACTCTAAATTGTTCCCCATTAGAAAGAACATGAAAAGGTCTTAACCAAGAAGGAGGACTAGAGAATCCAACTGAAGATAAAAGTCCTGTTATATCTTTAATTCCCATTGACTTAGGGAACGAATCAACAATTGAAGATTCAGGATTCCATTTATATTCTTGTTGAGCTTTTTTTGGGAATAATTCGTGAGCAAGAGTTGATTTACCACAACCTGAAGGACCAACAATTACTCCAACATTCCAATCAAAATCATCAATAGGAATATCAGCAGTCCATTCAACTGTTGAAGTTGGTGATGGAGTAACTTCAAAAATCCCTTCTAATTGAAGAACTCTAGGAGTTCTTTTAATAGTGGAAGATCTTAAGTATTTAAGGCTCGGCATTTAAATCCTTGATTAATAAGAGTTTCGAGAGAAGCAGATTGTTCTTCTTCTGTAGAGCACTGAATCATAATTTGAAAAGATTCAGATAACTGTTCAGATTCATCATCAGCGATGTCATCTTCTTCCACACCTAATATTTCATTAATATCATCCTCAGAAAACCAAGGAGAAAGATCAGTTTCTTCTCCTAATTGTTGAAGCATTTCTCCATCCCATTCGGATAAATCAGAGGTACGATTATCCGCTAAGTTTGCTCCTGTTTTTTGATCATTAGACCAATTAGTTCTTTTGACTGCAATTAATTCATCTCCTTCTGTTTCTATAACTCTAACTTTGTCAATACCTAATTCTTTAGCCGCTTCAACAGTGCCGTGACCTGCAATTAGCATGTTATTTTCATCTATAACAACAGAACGAGCAGCACCGTAACGTTTTAAAGATTCTTTAATTAGATGAGAAGATTGAGGAGTTCTTCTTCTTGCATTTTTCGGATCAGGGGTTAGATCAGAAAGTTTTGTAGAAGATGTCATTAAAAATTATAACTATTCCGAGTATATCTAATGCCAATAAAAAAGCCCCTTGCGGGGCTGGATTGTTTATTGCTTATCTTTTAAAAATCTTTTCAAATGATCGAAATGAATTGATTCAATTTCGAGAAGGAAAGGATTAATTTTCCGATAAGGGAGAAGAGCTTCTTGTAGATCGTCTTCAAAAGTTGAATCGATTTTCTTAAGCATTTGTCTCCTCCTTTCTTGCGATTCCTTCGATGGCATCTTCTAAATCGATAGTGGAATCAACTAAATCTCTGAGTAATTCGTGCTCTTCGACTAATTCATCCCATTTCTCGTCTGAAATGCCTGTCCGCATTTTATGAAGAGCATTTGTAACTTCAATTGCTGCTTCAAAAATGGCGGGGATGCGATCAAAAACCGTTTCGGATTTTTGAACCGCTTCAGTAATCGCCTGAAACGTAGTGGTCATTTGGTTTTCCAGTTGCGTGTGAATCGAACGAATCCGTCCGATAACACACTAATAAGATAAAAATGCGATTTGGCGGCATAATTGTTATATTTCGTAGTAATTCGTAGAGGTCAGTTATATTTTGTTGAAAAACTTTGATTAAAAGCGTCCAACTTGGACCTCAGACCTTAAAAGGTATTGATATAATTAAATGTGGCTCAAATGCCGCATCAACACACGCACCTTGAAAATTTATGTCATCTAACCACGAGTTAAAGGGACCTTGTATTGTTACTAAATACATGGGTCCAACTAATTACAGAGGTTCAAGAATTAAAGCAACTCATAAAAGGGATAGCGAAAAAACTTGGAGTAAGACCCTTAGTTGGGATTACAAGCTCGACTCAATGGAGAACCATCGTGCCGCAGCCCAAGCGTTAATCGAAGCGTGGCCATTTAACGAGTACAACAAGTTCAAGTTAAAAGCCAGTGGCTTCGATCATAACCACTATTACTTTCTTGCAGTTTCTATTTAATTTTTACCTCTACTTATTATGAAATTTCAAACTCTTTCGTTTCGTGTTACGGATCGTCAAGGCTATTTCCTACAGGAATTAGCCAAAAACGACCATCGAACTTTGGAACAATTTCTTTATGTTCTTCTTGTCGAAGGTACAAGTCTTTTCCTTGAATGCCGTCAGGTTTCAGTTAAGAAAAGAACAGAAGACTTTACGAAAGAAGAATTAGAAAAGATAGCACGCTTTGACAAAGCACAAGAAGAGAATGAACATCCTTTCCCTTCTGACTGCTACGTTTGCCGCTACTTTACAGATAAAGAAATCGAAAAAGTTCTAGATTCTTTAACGGATAATATCTTCAACGAAGAATTAATCAATTGGAGAATAGGAGATTGTTAGTTCACTCTCTTTCCATTCATCCTCCTTACGTTGAAGAAATTCAACTGGGTTACAAAACGTTCGAACTCAGGAAATACAATCCACGGGTCCACCGTGGATCCTGGGTTGCCATATACGAAACGAAACCAACAATGGCCATTACCACGGTTTTTCAAGCAGGGAATACCCTCGTAGAAGATCCTCAATGGTTTTGGGATAACCACCATTGTTCACTTGGCATAGATAAAGAGGCTTACTTCGAGTATTTCAAAGGGAAAAATACCATTTTCGCTTTAGAAATTTTAGAAGTTCGTACATTAGATAACCCAATTGGGTTAAAAGAGATGAAATACAGGTACAGGATTCATCCTCCTCAAGGCTGTATTACCATCAAAGGAACAATTCCTTCACGCATACGAGACTTAATCAATTAAATTTGCTATAGTCAGTCTGCGTGTGAAAGAAGTCCCGTCTTCAAAGGGGCTTCTTTTTTTGTGATTATTCAGAAACAGTAAGATCCACTTGTTCCGCCGCATTAAGAATATCCGCAGTTCGTACAAGATATTGCATTAAACCAGCAACAACTTTGGGATCTAAACGCTCTCCATCATCAAGAGCATTATCAAGGATCGCATCAGCAACATTTTCAGATTGAGCGAGGAGAAGAATAAGGCGATCAACAACGGGCTGATTCTTTTTTGAGACGTGCATGAGACAGAAATGAGACTGGATAGCGTTCCCACGTTCCCAGGCGTTCCTACCTTTCTTACAAACTTACCTGAGCTATATATATACCCCATATATACCTATCTCTATATTTATATATAAAACATAGGGAACAAAGGGAACATATAGTAAGAAGGTAGTTACTGAGTGGTTTTCGAGCGTTCCCAGTGGTGGGAACAAGGTGGGAACAGGTGGGAACTTTAGGAGTTTGGAGGGTTCCAAACCCATTTAGGTGTTCCCTCCACTCTTTTTTTCTTTCTCTCATATTTCAG
>VTLG01009629.1_pt1 | contig 24057 bp, 40 predicted proteins | sample 4694571 | NCBI WGS metagenome assembly VTLG01 (sample SAMN12604809, study PRJNA352737) | marine metagenome | biome: ENVO:00000447; feature: ENVO:00000209|ENVO:00000569|ENVO:01000036; material: ENVO:00002151; isolation source: viral sequences binned using virsorter ...
GTAATAATACTGTGACCTTATTGATGATGTGCCATTTTGATTATCACACATATAAACTCTATAATAAGCAAAATCACGTGCAACACTACCAGAGGGTTGTCCATCGAATGTTGCAAGTGCCGCATTGTTTTTGTGTGCCTGTCCAACATAGTTTTCAAAATTCCCTGTTCCTACTCCTGCATAAATTAAATACTCTTTGTCAGAGTTAGATGATGCAGGTGGCTCACCCCCTCTAGTGTCATCATTTGGGAATGTGTAAGTCGCAATCAATGTGCCATCACTTCCGTAATACTGCAAACCTAAAAATCCACCATCTGAACCCCACCCACTTTTGTTTTGTATTCCAATAGTGTGCCAGTCAGTTCCATTTGTTATGTAGTTTATATATCCCGTTAATTTTGTTGAACCCCCACCCGGTTCAGCATTTAACTTTCTGAAGTCAATCATACTTGGTGCATTTGACATTAATTGTTTTAAATTATTTGCTGTTGTGTAGTCACTTAAAGGATTTGAGTCTGGTAAGGTTGCGTATGTCATAAGCGGAAAAGTTGCTTGTGTGAAAAACATTGTGATTCTGACTTCATCACTTGTTTGCTCAACGGGTGCAGAAGTTGCCTGGTAAGGTTGCATATGTCATAAGCGGAAAAGTTGCTTGTGTGAAATACATTGTGACTCTGACCTCATCACTTGTTTGCTCAACGGGTGCAGAAGTTGCAGAAGTTGCACGTTCCCAAGTTGCTTTCAATATAATTGTTTTTACACTATCTGTGTTTTCTGAAAATATAGTTGATGTCAAATTTTTACCAACCTTGTGAATTTCTTTTCCTGCCGCATTTGTGTCCTCGTAGCTATGTTTAAGGACTGTATTTACAATTCTTTTAATGTCAAAAATAGCCACTTGATTTGTTGTGGTTGACTTGTTGTTGGTTCTTTGTTTTATTGTTGCAAGTAAATTTGCATCAGAAATTGAGTTGTCATATACTCTTAAAATATATTTAACGTTGAAATATGTTGCAAGATTGTCTGTTATATTAACAGTCACAGGTAACATTTGCCAATAGTTTGTCGGAACTAATTCATCATAAGTATTTGATGTTCCTGTGTAGGTTGCTGTCTCTGTTGGGATTTGTGTTATTTGAATTGTTGCCATTTATACAAAGTATTGATCAGTTTTATTTAGTTGTTTTTCCATGTCTTTTGCTAGTGCTATTTCTAATTTCTTTCTTGAGAGTTCCATATTTTTATACCAAGTTTGAGAAAAGAAACCAGTCCCATCTAAACCCTTTTGATATATTGATGTTGCGATTGCAAATTTTATTGCACTTCTTTTTACAAATCTACCTTTGGCATCTCTCGTTCCTTTCAACCCTTTTTTTATAACCCACTTGTCAATTGCACTTGGGTTAATCATTTTGAAAGTGCCTGTGAACGCAGGTTGCCTTGTAAAGCTAAACAGCTTGTTTGCCCTTGAGTCATTTAGTTGAAAGGTTTGATTCCTGACACCCTTAACCCCTGTGTCAACAAAACCACCATAATCATTCATAGTAAATATGATTTGTGGCTTTTTCTTGAAACTACCTTGAACAATATATTTAATTGAAGAACCAAGCGCAGAATCACCCACATCACTAATCAACGCACCCCTAGCATCTTGGACTTGTTTTTTTCCTAGCTTCTGTAATTCCTGTATGAAATTTTTAAATGCCATTATGAGTTATTAGTTTGTGGAACAATGCAAAGATTGTTCTCATTATTTACAACTATATTAAAAGTGCCACCCCACCCCGTCAATAAGTTTGCAAACCTACTTGTAAAGGGTGATAAATCAATTGGCAACTCTATGTCTGTTCTTTGATCCGCCCATGATTCTGTTTGTGTTGCTTGTCTAAAATTAGAAATTACATCTTTTATTATTTGTAAAGTTTCGGAATAAGCATCATCTATGTCTGCCATGTCTTCTTGTATTCTATCTGCAATAATAACATCAAAGGAATAAGTCAATGTTTGTGCATCAACAGATGCAGGTTGTGGTGTTATATACATCAACGGGAATTGGTCAGCATCCATTTTCTCAATGTCCACATCTTCAAGATTGCCAGAGTTAAATGACTGTATCTGCAAGTGATTCGTTGCTATATCACTAAACGTGTTAATCATCTGCTTGTATGTTATGTTATTTGGTGTGTTATTATTATCCTGTGCCATGTTTGTCTTTTTCTAAAATAAATAAATCCTGTTGATATGACAGAAATGTTAAACTCTCATATATTTTTAACTTTGTTACTTTCTTCATTTTTAATATCTTGCCCTCTGCCAAGTTGTATATTATAGGATACCAACCCCATTTGCTTTTGTATTTCTTTTGTGTTGTCACCCTTCTTTCGTATGGTGAACCCTCGTTTTGTTTTACCTCTACTTCATCAAATAACTGCGAGAATCTGTTATAAGTGTCTCGCCTAAATGAAAAAAAAAATTAAGAACCCCCAGTGCATAACCCATTGGCAAATCCAACATAAGGTTCTTTTTTTCCTCTGTTGGCTTATATTTTTCAACAGTGTATCGGTCATATTTATTAACCTCACTCGTTTGTATTAACCTCACTCGTTTGTTTTCTATACAGTATTGACATTATTTTATGTAAGTTTTCTGTTGAATCCTCACAAAATGTTTCTAAGTCAACAAACTCTCCTGTTGTCATTTCTGCCATGTTTGGAATAACACCATACTTTTGGTTGTTAAACTCAATGTTTCTTTGCATCTTGATGTCACTCGGATCATCTTTGGTCATTGAAACAATTATATTTGAAACCTTGTTTAAATCTTTTATTTTAAACTTTTTTAAGGTTTCAACATCTATTTCACAAAACGCAGAAACAATTTCAAGGTTTTTCACCTTTTCCTCTTTATTACTACCAAGCACCCGCATAAACTGTTGATACTGTTTGACTGTTATGTCATTCCAATTTTCAGGAACTCTAAGTTTTATTTCTTTCATTTTTTATAAATATAAAATTCTTGTTTTTGTCTAAGATATATAATACTTGCCAGAATAGGAAACCATTAATTTATTTAAACACACATATCTCACCGCATCAATACTATGGTTAAAGGCATCAACAGGTCTGTTTGTTATTTCATTATTTTTGTCTTTTATCCACTTGTAATTTCTAAATTCTTTTATTGTATTAACACTTCTTTTTGTTATGTTTAGTTTATGCCTTTTCATTACATCAATTCCAATTCTTATTGAGTCAGCACCCTTTTTCGCGGGTTTTATATTAGAAACTTGCATTCTGTATATTTCTTCAATACTCTTTGGCTCGCTGGAGTCGGCAAAACATTCTAGTCTCCTATCAATGTTTAGGTCTTTCATTTTGTTTGCAATGTCTTGGTTTGTCAAACCCTTTTCATAAATATAAATCAGTTCGTCAATATATAAATCAAGGTCATGTTTATATACTTTCACTAATGTTGTGGGGTCAGCACTATATCCAAAGTCTAAACCAAAAGCAATTTCCTTTGCGTTTTCCGGTATACTATCAATGATGTTAAATTGTGGGAATATGTTTTCAGTTGAAATACCTCTCAAGCCCTCACCAAAAACCCGCCATAAATTTTCATCTACTTGTTTAAGTCTTTCAATTTCTTTTATTGTTTCTATATCTAAGAATGGATTGTCTTTATATGTAGAAATATGAAAGTCTAAATCATCTCTGTCTGCATCAATTATTTGTTTATATAACCAATGGAATTCATCACTCGGGTTAAAGTCAATAATGATTTTATATGTTGTTCTCAATGCCAACTGAGTGTATTCATCAAAACTAAATTCATTGCCCTCGTTTAAAAAAAGCACGTCTCTTTTTCTACCACGCACACGCTGTGGCTGATCTACTGAAATAAATTCGAAATTGTTTCCAAAAAGTAAATATAAACCACTAGACTTGTTGTGCAATCTTTCATCATAAAGGTTTTCGTTTTTAAGAATCTCAAAGAAATCACGCATTGCTGTTCCCCTAAGGGCAGGGAATGTTTTTCTCGCAATAGTTATATATAGATTTTTGTTCTGGTTTTTATAAGCAAATTCTATTAGTGCCAGAAGTATCGAATATGTTTTCCCACTTCTTGTTCCACCCTGCAACACACAAATTCTTTTGTTTGACCTTTTTACGTCATAATATGGTTTAGCTTGTTTCTTCTTCATCATTTATCCAAGATGGAGGTGTAGCACTAACATTTAAATTCTGGTCTGGTAACCCCTCTATCCTGTCAAGTATTTCTTTTATTGCTTTTAACTTTTCATTATTATTAGAATCATTACTGAACGCAATCTTTATTAACATTTTAGCAATGGGACTGCCAAAGTCACCAACACCCCCCATGTTACTGTCTTGTGTTGATAATAATTCTTTTAAAACAGTGGCAACATTTCTTCTACCTTTTGGTCGCCCTCTTTTTTCTGGCTGATTGTCAGAACTATTTTCTGGCTGATTGTCAGAACTAAATTGTGTTGCTTTGTTTGGGAATTTATTCATTGTTTCCGTTTTTATACCGTTATACTCCCGCTATTGGTATTTTTAAAATAGGGTTAAAATCAAAAGACCTTTTACTGCCTTTATCTTCTTTTATTATATCTTTTCCCCACTTTTGTTGCAATAACTTGAATTGTCTTTTTTCTTCATCTAAATTCCTATATGTAGCACAACCACCAACCTGCTCTGCTTGTTTTACGTTATAGTGTGCGTAGTTTATTCTCAAACAACCCCCATGTGTATAGATGTGTTGCAATGTCATGTCATAGTCCTCTTTTAATGAGAGTTCTTCGTCATATCTCAATTGACTACTTTTTAAGTGTCCAGAAAAAGGTGAACCAATATACTGAGTAAAACCAAAAGGGGTGTATTCCCTATAAGCACCTTTGTCTGCAACGCAATTGAATCCAAAATGTTTATATCCTAATTCATCACAAAGTAATGCAGAACTAGAACAAAACTCTAACAATTGATCATTTTCAAACTTATATTGTTTTTGGTTATTATAATATCCTATATAAGAACAATCATCATCTATAATCATTAAACAATCACTGTCATTATATAAATTGTCTAAAATCCAATTTCTTATTCTACTTATATTCCCCTGTGCTGAATCTGGACAAACCACAACATCATTGCCATTTTTTATATATTCATCTGCTTGACTTTCGCAAACAACAACTTTCACACAAGGATAATGTATTTGTGTTATGGACTTTTCTGGTCTCTTATAAGAAGGGGCATAAATACTAACTTTCATCTTGTATCATTTTAATTGCTTTTGAACCATTTAAAACCCTGCCAATTCCCTGAGACCATGCTTTTCCATTTGTCCGTCTTGCCACTTCTGTCTGTAACTTGAATAATGTTTTCGCTTGAATCCAATCAATGTCATTATCAAACTTTAAAACGATATAGTTGTTACTAATGTCTAATTCTGTGGCGAATGGGTATTCCGTTTCTATATTATCCTTTGCATCTATTTTATCAATGTTTAAACCTAATTCAACGTGTTTAAAACCCCAATCAGTTAGTTCCTCAACATCAAAGTAATTTGCAAGTGCGTCCATGTCAAATTCACCACCACTTTTGTTCAGTCTTATATTTAATTCTCTTTCTTCTTCTTTTGACAAATCCAGAACCACGCAAGGTATTACATCATGGTTTAAATCTTTGCAAACCTTTAAACGCTGATGCCCTCCGATGACTGTCATATCTTTATTTAATACAACGGGGTCGACAATGCCAAATTTTTCTATTGACATTTTCAAATCATTATATTGCTTTTTTGTTATTTGTCTGGGGTTATATTCCGCAGGTTTTAATTTATTTATTTTTATTTCTTTTATTTTCATATTCTTTAAATCGTTTATTTATTTCTACTAAGTCATAGATTTGTTGACATACTAATTCTAAATGTTTTATTCTAAAATAAGAATTTAAAATTGAATCCGATTCTGCTTTAATGTGACAGTCTCGACACAACCCCATTAAGTTCTCTATATAGTCATTCGTCACCTTATTCCTTGTTCTTTTTTGCAAGTGATGTATATCCACACAAGGTGATTGACATATCTCGCAGGGAATATAATCACCCTCTTCAAAATTAAAAAAATCCAAATAAACCCTAGTGTGCTTCTGCATTTTTATATTCTTTTATTTTCAAACAATCTTTTCTTGACAATAGAACAAAACTACCTTTGCATATTGAACATTTGCCATTTTTTTTAATGTGTGTTACCATTACACAATCGCAACAAAATCTAAACATTTGATTCATTTTCCTTGTCCTTTATATTTTTTCTTGTATAATTTACTTGCTTTCGAATTTGATGTTTTACTTTTTGCATGAACACCCTTTCTTTTTTTTCTTTTCTTTTCCCTATATACCCAAATTGCTTTTCTCATTTGTCACAACTTTTTTCATAAATTTTTCTAAGGTTATCTAAAGTCTTTTTGTTACAACTGCCACAGTTTGACCATTGTGCATCTGATTCGAAAACTGCTCTATATAATCTGCCTATAATCATTTTTTGTTCTGCATCAATAGTATTTGTTTTATCTACGTTTGACATAACATTCTCATAGATTTGTTTTTCATCTTTTGTGAACGACCTGATATTTTTATAATTGGGAAACAATTTGTTCAATTTCTCTTGACGTTCTTTGCACCCGCAATCGTCTCCAAAAATTAATTTTACCGCCTTTGAAAGTCCTGTTTTTTCTGTGAACCTCGCAATGTCATCGCCTATGCCCTTTGACTTTTTTGCCATTTTTAAATATCTTTTTTACTTTTACTATTGATTTATATAGAGTATTTCTGTTGATGCCAGTCTCTTTTTGCATTTGATTAAGTGAAAACCCCATTTGGTGATAAATACGAAACACCTCACTGTCGAACCAATGAATTTGTTTTAATTTTGTATTCACCCTTTTAATGTCTTTTTCTAGTTGTTTTTTTAACTTGACACCATCTTCATCCAAAATTCTATGTATTCTGTCTGGGGTATTATTTATATACTGATCTTGCCAACCACCTAAAACAAAATTTTCATTTATAATTGTATAATACTTTCTATATTTTTTATAGAATGGTGATGTTTTAGAATGGTATTGATTAATCATGATTCTAGCTATCCAAAACAATAATTCATTTTTATCTATTAAATTATTTATTTTTTCCTTGTCACTTTCATACAAAGCAAGAACAGTATCATGTAACAAATCATCACTATCATACCTTTTGCAACTTGTTATTTTGTCCGCAACTTGTTTTAATTTTAGATAGTTTTTTTCTAAATAAAGGTTCAGTTTTGACACAATTATATATTGTTGGTGTATTAAGGTTTATTAACATGTCATATTCTGTTTTTGACAATTTTCCAACTTCAATTTCAACAACTTCAAATCTTTCATATATTTTTTTATAAATATAGCTTATGAGTGATTTGTCTTGTTTTACGTCACGCAATATATAATTTTGTTCTCTTAATTTTAACCCCTGCTTGTAGATTATTGTAAACAACCAATTGTTAGTATCATTAAAACCCCAATGAAATCGTTCGTTTCTGGTGTTAAAAAATGTCGGTTGTATTTTCATTTAATTCTTCTAAGTGAACACCTTTAACCATTAATGTGTTGTAATATCGACCATTATATTCCCTACTCTTAATATAAAACTCTACTGTCACCCATCTGTTTTCAATTATATTTTCTTCGTGAATTACAATTCCTTCTGTTCCAAAAATTTCAAATTGGTATGAATGGTCAAAACCTGTTTCTGATTCAGTTATTTCAAATAAAAGTTTTTCAAAATCACCTTTTTGAGTGTTTATAGTTTCTTTTTTCTTTCCTGTTATTTGTCCTCTTAATTTATACATAATTTTTTTTTATAGTTAAATAATTGTCTATTTCTCGTTTTGCTTCATCAAAGCCGTAGACAACAACAGCCCTGTAGTTTCTTTCATTTAATTTTTTTATCCAAGCTAGTTGACTTGCCGACACTCTGCCTTTCTTTGTTTTAACCTCTAAGAACAAACCATGATACTCACCATTCGGTTCAAAGATTGCCAAGTCTGGAAAACCGGCAACATAGCCAGTTGCTTTCATTCGTTTTGCTTGTGTTATGGATGTTCTCAATCCACCTGCACTTGCACAATACAAAACATTATATTGCATTTTTATATATTGTATTATTGATTTTTGTAATTCATATTCTTTCATATACAACTTTTTAAAATTTCATGACATAATTCATAAGGAACAATGCTTCTTTCATAATTGCCTTTTAACCCCTGTGTTCCTGTTCTTGATCCTCTGGGTGCTGATTCATGACAAGGCATCCCATTTTTACACATCTTTTTTGGTTTCCAATTTAGATTGTTAGTCCAGATGTCTGTTGGTTTCATTCTTGTCTCACCATATTGACAATAAGTAACTGTATGTCTTATTCCTGTATTTTGCATAAAATCCATTTTTCTAAGCAATCCCCTCGGGTTTTCTATATAGAAGTATTTAGGTTTTAATTTATTAATTATCTCTAGTGTTGTTTTAACTATTTGTATTCCATTAATACATTCTTTAGTTTTTGGTGTTCTGTCTTTATTCCAATGATGATAACATGAAGCTATTGAAAATGTCGTGCAAGGAGGTGATGCCCATATTATATCAGGGGTAAATGGTATTTTATAAATATCAAATTGTAATATATCACAAACATAATCTATTTTGTCAAATGCCTTGTAATCACTTGTAAATGTTTGCATTCCCATTTCTTCTGCAACTTTACTAAATGAACGTGATCCTGCAAACAATTCTAAGACTTTCATTTTTTTATCCATTTTGTTCCTGCATTTGGTGAATAGGTTGTTATATAACCTAGTGTTTTTAAGTGTTGATGATAATCTTTTCTTGTGCTATCATCTATTTTTCTATTAAAAATTTCATCAAAATAGTCTGGGAATTTAATTTTATCTTTATTAAAGTTATTAGAACACCATCTTTTAAGTCGTAGGTTAATGTCAAAGGTTCTTTCTAACTCAGCACGATACTTTGTGCCAGACTTATTTTTTTCTGTCCAATAAGCAAAGAAATCTTTTTTATCTTGTTCACTAACACCATTGATTGAGTGAATTGATTTTTTAAAATCAATAATTCTTTTTTCTATACTTTTACTTTTATCTTCTTTACTATTACTCTCATTTACTTTACTAGCATTGCGACTGTTATGCTTTTGGTCTGCGACCGCATTATTCCACCTCTTTGTTGCATTTTCTTTTGCTTTTTTTGACTTATTGTTAATGTCCTCTATTTGCTTATTAAGTCTTTTGGAATAAAAACAATTATCTTCAACAACAAATAAATCAAAATCTTCAATTACTTGCTTTAAAGTCTTAGGGTTACACTGCAAACCAAATGCCAAAGTATTATAATCTTTTATACATAATTTATTCTCTTCACTAAATAATAACTCTAACACCGCCCAAAACGTGCCATAGCCTTCCATGCCAAGGACAGACCTAAGTTTTATCACTCTGATGTCATTGCGTGCGTTTGAATCGTGGTTAAAATATGTTTTTTTCATAATCTGTTTTTAAAGAAAATCCCCCCTGCCTAGTGTTAAATATAGAAAAATATGGATTGTAGCAAGGGGGATCAGAAATTATTTTTGTTTAAAGTCATCACTCTCAACCTCTGAATACACTCCGAGTGAATAAAAATTCGTGATTTGCAAAACCGCTCTTGCTTTCGCCCTCTTTTCAGCCATCTCTAAATAGTAGGTTGATTGACAGTTTTTGGGTTGTGCTGTTCCAAACGTAGGTATTGAAACAATTTTATCTCCGCTAATACGTGTGGCAGTGCATTTAACAGCACAAAAGTCCCTCTCACATCTAACCACCTCATAATCTAGTTTTATGTCCTCTTTAGCCATTATTTTTTCTACACCTGTTCTTGTGACAATTATAAAACCAATGTAGGTATTGAAACAATCTTTTCATCGCTAATACGTGTGGCAGTGCATTTAACAGCACAAAAGTCCCTCTCACATCTAACAACCTCATAATCTAGTTTTATGTCCTCTTTAGCCATTATTTTTTCTATACCTGTTCTTGTGATAATTATAAAACCAAATTGTTGGTGTTTAAATACATCTTCTTTGTTTAAATTATAATAAACATATAATTCTTTTAATCTTTCGTTGTTTGTTTTACTTTCCATATTCTGTTTTTTTTTAATCAATATACATACTATTTTGCATTTCTTCAATTGAAGGCATTAACTTTGGCATACTATCTGCGTCAACAATCTCTTTGCCATTGTAAAATTTCATTCGAAGATTGGTAATATAATCACCTCTTTCTGCGTTTTTAATTACATGAGTCCAATTATTAAAGTTTCTCATATTGTCAAAAAGTGCTGTTCTATAACTGCCTGTTTCATCTTTGAAATAAATGTGAAACCATTTCCCCCCATGTTTTGATTTATATTCTTTTCCTAATTTTACAAATTCTAGTGTTCTCATATTCTATTTTTTTTAAGTGAATAAATTTTTATAAAAATCTTCTGTTTCTTGGTCATGGACACCCATCACCTTAAAGTTAGTATCATTTTTATAAAGTGGTTTTAAAAACAATGTTAACTGTTCTTCTGTTCCTGTGAATTCAATACTGCCATGTTTAAATTTAACATCTGAATACTGTAACCCATTTAACATCTGATCCTGTTCCATTGTGTGACAATAACCTTTGCCAATTATTATATATTTTTTTTTCATAATTCTTTAATATGTTCAATGGTTTTTTCTTTTATATAATTAATTGTCGTTCTATCAAACCAAGACAAAATTTCAAAAGCACTAAAAACCAATGTTACATCCTCTCCTTTTTCATTTTTGCCAGACAAAAAAACCTCATTGTCATCACAACTCAAAGTATTCAAATCGTGTATATGTGTAAAATTTATTTCTTTGCTCATATCTCAATTGTTTCACAGTGTTCTAAACAATCAGAACACACGTCGGTTAGTATTATGTTAGCGGAACAGCAGTTTGAAACTATTTCTTTTTTCTCAAAAATCCAAGTAAAATCCAAACGACTGTTAATCATTTTATAATCTGGATTGTGTGATTCAAACATAATAGCTTTTTTCATGCCATCCGGTGTTGTAGTATTTATATATTTAATATGCATTACAATTTTTTTAATAAATTATTAATTGATTTTAGTTTTCTTTTTTGAATTTTAACACATTCATCAAACCACCTAATCTCCGAAATACTATCAGAACCATTAAGTTTGTTAGTAAAAAATTTAAGTTTTTCTTGAATTTGTGTTTTTGATTGAGTCAAAGACTTTTTAATTATTTCTTGCTCAATAGAATTATCTATTTTCATTTTTCTATATTTTTTGGTTATTAACACCACAAATATAAATAAAAAACGCAATATGTGTCAAGTGTGAATTTTGTGTCTTATTAACAGAATTATTAACAACAGGGGAATAGATTAGCACCCGCAATTGAACTCATTGCAGATTGGTAACGACTGAAAACCTGCTCACAGGTGCTAGTCTATTTTTTTAATTTTTTTACTAAGTCTTTAAAATCTTCTCTCATTGTTTTTATGTCATAAACTTTTTTATTGTTTTTGTCATAAGTATAATAAGCACCAAGTTTTAAATTCTCACTATATATATGTTTAGCCATAATTAATTATTTATAACTCCATTAACAAATTTATTCCAAATTTTCCAGAATTCATAATGACACCAACACCCACTGCGGGTTTCTTGCCATATTTAGCGTATGCCATTGCATAGGTTTCGTGATTAATGCCGCAACCAACTTGCATTCCAAAAACTCTAAAATTCTGACCTACATAATGCTCACAATATGCTTGCGTGTGTAAATGTCCTTGAACGGTATTCATCATATCTGCACGACACTTTGTTCTCGCTGTTCCCCCTTCACCGTGTAAATACTGCACACCGTCCTTAACATATCTTTCAACAAAATTCCATTTTGGCACATTTAAAACATCTTTGTATGACTTTATCCATTTTGAAGGAATTGCAGACGTTTGCGCTTTTCGCATTATCATGCGATCATGGTTTCCTATAATGACAGTAGCAACAGGGAAAGCCTTGTTCCACCTTGCTATTCTTTCAATTGCAAATTCTAATTCGTCAGCGCCGCCCATGCCATCTGCACTTGTCTCATGGTATGAGCTGTAGTGGTTATCCAAAATATCGCCAATAAAGACCACTTCGTTGCAATCAAAATCATCATATTTTGATAAACAAAATTCTAAGTATTCATCTAATGAAAAGGGTTCGTGTAGGTCTCCAATAACTAGAACATTATTCAATGAGTTGCCTTCGGATTTGCGTAATTCTTTTACCAAGTCGTGTTCCGACTTTGTTAATCGTAATCTATATTCTTTTAATTGTTTTATTTTCTTGTCACTTTTTCTATACTTCGCCCACATTGTTTTATTTTCTTGTCACTTTTTCTATACTTCGCCCACCAAAGTAAGCACCAATCACCGTAATCAAAACAAGCTGTAATAAATCTATCCAGTTACTTTTGACATCAAACTCAATAACACCACCCTCAATAAAAATTAGCAATACTGTTGATACTACTAAAAAAGCTAATGTCAAAGGTCTGATGTTTGCAGGAAGCCAACCAGCTTTGTTATCGGATTCCCACCTTCTTGTAATTTGTTCTTCTGCTTTTGCTTTTGCTTCTAAGAACAATGCTTCAAATTTAATTTTTAATTCCTTTTTTTCTTCCGTCGTTGTCGTTAAGTTATCAACCAAGTTATTCACATCAAGGTTTAAGTTGCCAAATAATTTATTTAAAAAGTTCATAGTGAAATATAGTTTCTTGTTATATCTAAGTATTTTGTTTTTCCTTCGTCTTTATATGCTTTTAAAATTTGTTTTCTATTGTTCTTGTGACTATAAGACACATGTATCCATGAGTAAGTAAACTCTTCTATCAATTGGTCAAATTCACAATTTTGAATAATAGTGTCCATTAAAAGTTTGTTATTCATTATTCCATCTCTGTGATACTGTATGTCAACCGCTTCGCCCTTTGTATGCTGACTTGTTTTTTTTGATCCTATTGCTTTGCACAATTCTGGACTGCGATAACCAGAGGTGATGCGAACCGCACCAATTATATCTCTGCATGGTTGCAATACATTTTCGCACAAATAAATTATATTTTTTATTTGACTTTTATTTGGTGTGTTATCTAAACCCAATCGCAATGCTGTTGCAGAACGCGTAAACTCAGATAAATAAAAATTGCTTGTTAATCTCATTCAAACTTCTTTAAATTTATTTTATCAATTTCTTTTTGTATCTCTTTTTCTTTTACATCAAGTTCCATCATTATGTTTGCCACAAATCTCACCACCTCAAAACCCTCATCAAAAACTATGATCGTAGGAACTGAAATAATTTTATGCTTTTGTTTTAACTTGGGTTCATGACAAATAGTAACGTTTTGTGTTTTACAGTCTTTTAAATTGGTTATGTCATAATCATTTGATTGATTCCATTCACCATTAAAATGTATAACCTCAACCTGTCCACAACAAACACCAAAGATAAAAAACAAGAACCCGAGCATAATCAAAACTAAATTTCCACTTGTCATATTATTCATTTAATTTATAAATTCTTTCATCTATGATGTTTAATTTGCTTTCTATTGCATCTAATTTGTCGCTATTAGACATAATCGTCGTTCGCACCAATTCGTCCTTTAACTGATATTCGGTTGATGAAACCCAGTTGCCATTTTCTAGTGCTTTTTTGTTTTCTTCAATGTCAGCTTTTAAAGTAAAATATGTGCCAGAAACAGAAATTGCCATTGTCACAATTAAACCGATTGTTTTCAAATCAAGATTGACATTCGTGTTTTCATTTATGGTTTTCATTTTTTACATTTTTTATCACAACAGTTTGCACAACAGTTGCCAAAAGTTAAAAACTTAATTATTTTACATATTAATTTTTTCATATTTTATATTATTATAAAGTTTACACCAATGTTGATATTGTAATTTTCTCTTTCAAAATATCTTAGATATTCTAATTGAGTATATATTGACAATGTTTTAGTTAGTTTCAAATTTCCTATTAAACCAAAATCAAAGTCATTTGTTGTTGATCCGTATTCTGTTATTTTTTCACTTATAAAAAAGTAATTGCCATAAGCCAAAACAAAGAAGTTGTTTAAATACTTATAATAAGACAAGCCAACCACACCAGAAAGTGTGTATTGGTTTCCTATCTCTGCCAATTTCTCTCTGTTATATCTTGCAGGAATTGTTGCATAATACTGTTGAAACTGTGCTGTGTTCTGTGCAACCACACTGTCACCAAATAACCATCTAAAAAACGATTGTTCTAATCTATCTAAATGACCATTTCCGTTTGTGTCTATAAAATAAAATTCTTTATTATATCCAAGTTGATTTGCAACATCCTCAAAATCATTGTAATTTGGAAAATCTCTTTTAAAGGCATCTAAGGCATATACAGGGTGATACCTCACCACACTTCCAAAAGTCCCCCTGAAGCCACCTAAATCAGCTTTTAAGCGTAAATCTAGTGCTTTATATTGCAAGTCAATATAGCCATTGTTTGATGACTCTATTTTTATACTTGTGAAATGTCCTATGTATCTAAGCCATATATTGTGGTTTTCATATTCTCTGCCGAACTGTTTTATCTTTTCATATTGTAATAAATACTCAAAGTTGTCAACAGGTGATCGAAATATACTAGCATTTTTTTCTGTTCCGTCATAGTAAAATTTAGGTTTCTTTTCAAACTTAAATCGTGACAGTTTTTTCACACCTATAAAATAACGATAATTTGCACCGTCATCTGGTGTTGTTTCTATTAACTGATTGTTAATATATTGATATGTTTCTATTGGCGCTATTGTAGAATTTAAAGACATACCGCCATAAATAGTAGAGTATTTATAGAATTGACCTAAAGCCAAAAATGGTATAAAAAACAAATACTTAATCATATTATCTTAGTGTAAGAATAAGTCACATAAATGTCCATTGACCAACCCCCGTTAAATCCAGTTCCTTCCGCCCAACAAACAAAGGGTTTATTCAGAGTTGATGCGTTTAATGTTGGTGCGGTTAAAGAGTCTTTTGCTTGTGCAATGTAAGTGCCATCAGCGGTAAGACTATCCATAAAGCTAGGCATCACCGCCCAATAATAAGAATCGCTACTGTCATCAAACCCAAAAAGTAATGCTTTTCTAGCACTTTCAGTTGAAGCTGCATAAGTTGTTAAAACAGTAACACTAATAACATTTACCATATAACCACTCAATGCACCTACTAATACTTTTTCGTCAGTATCTAAAGCTAAGACCTCGGAATTGCTGACAGAAATTTTATCTGTTTGCAAAAGGTATTTAAAATCCATTTGCTTCGAAGTTCCTTGTGCGGATCCCGTGGTATCATTTACGTCAACAACCATTAATAGGTCGCCACTACCTACCTGCTGTGTGAGTGCTGTTTTGTCTGTAAGTCTTTGATTTGCCATTGCTTAGTTTTTTAATATATTTTTTTAGTTTCTTAAAATTCCCTACTGAAAACTTTGTTTTGTATTTACCTCTCATTTAGCACACATTTTTGACACCAATATAAGAAAGCAACTGTCTTAGTTCTTTGTCATTTATATTAGACTCCATATTGATGCCGCTGTAATAATTTCTTGTTGTTGGTTGCATGTCTGCACCACTGTTTGATGAATACTCTGGAAAAGAATCTGTGTTATAGACTAAATAGTCAATCATTCTCTGTCTGTAAAATTCCGCCATATCCAAAGCTGTGTCTACAAGAGGTTGCATCTCTTCGGCACTAACTGAATTGCCCTGCTCATTGTTCATTTGCACCATGCTGTGATTTGTTGCCCTAATGCGAAGCACAGGGTATAGTGTAGCCAAAGTAAATTGACATAAACACTTTTGCACATGATCTTTCAACAGTGTTAAATAAACTCCAGAGGGTGTTCCAGATATTTCTGTTTTTAATTTTTCAAATAAATCAGTTCCAAGAACGGGCAGAATGTATCTGTCTTGTGCCATTAAAATCACGGGGTGAATTAAGTTTTCATCAATTGATTGTGAAATCGTTGTGTTTTGTTTTAGTGTGTCCGCACTAATTAAAAGTGTATGTGTTACTGCCATATTTTTTTTATTTTAAATTTTATCTTTTCTTTTTTGCCAACCCGGATAGCGTCCTCGTCCCTCACCCATTTGATTCGGTGCAACTTGTGCTTCTTTTTTCCACCCCCAAGGACTTGGTATGTATGACTTTGGAATGCTTGGAACTTCTTCATATTGACCTATTATTTCAACATCCTCAACACCTTCATCAATAGAAATTGTTTGTTCTTCTAATCTATATAAAACCATGCGCCATGCGTGTTTGCAAAAGGGTCCGCCCTTCCAACGGAAAAGATCATAAGACCTTTGCTTATGTCCAAATTCACTATTAACCCCCGTTCTACTTGCTCGGTCAATATCTTCAATTCTATAAACCATGTTGCTTTGTGCCATCATGTTTTGACAAAAATCTCTTGAACTAGATGAAGGACTAAAATCTGCCCTCACATATCTAAACCTAATTTTATAAAATGATTTGTCTAAATAACTAAAATCAAAAACATTGTCTGGTTGTGCATCTATGACACCACCAAAATCTTTTCTTTTTCTTATTTTTCTTGACACCCAAGAACTAATGCTCTCAAGATCACCCTCGTCTTTTTCATCCACAACAACCCACTTCTTGTCCATTTCTTGTCCTTTTAGGTTGTGGAAAATTTCATGAAACTCTTCGTCGGTCAAGTCATTTTTCAAATTATTTATTTCTTTGACTTTTTTCTTCGCCCAAGATTGTCCCGCGTCACCGCCCCATAATGCCCACGCAATCCGTCCTGCTGAAGGGAAACCCTCTTCACCTATTTTAAACCCCTTGCCCGTTTTATCGCTTTCATGTCTAGCAAAGAAACTGTTCATTCTTTTAATTGTGCTTATGCTCAAATTTTTACTATTGGATATATCTCTTGCCCTTGCAACACCAACCTCTGTCCCCCCTCTTTTATATTCTTTTCTCCATTTTAAACCCTTCTTTGCTTCTTCAACCATTCCCTTTGTGGGTTTTGTATTGATGTCGCCTACCGCTTTAAATTCTCTTTTTTTTTTATGTCTGTAGATAATATCCTGCATTTGCTCAATCGTTTCATCACCTATATCAACACCTGCATCTTGTTCGTCAATTGCATCAACAGAATCCAAGTCTAAGAAATCAGCCGGTTTGAGCGTCTTAAAATATATATCAAGACTATCTATGCCATTTATTCTAAATAATTTATCTAAGCCTTCTAAAATAGTCATTTGGAAGGGTTTGATACATGTATTGTTAAATAAGCTGTATGAGTCTCGCAATTCGTCTGCATTATTGCCAAAACCAGCGCCATCGCCTTTGACACCAAAAAGCAACGGTGAAGTCACCCTGTGTGCTGTTAAAATCTTTCTTGAAACCTCACTAGACAAAAATTGATACTTGTCATCGTTGTCACCTGTATTTAAAGGAACAATTTCTGGTGCTGTGTCCTTGCCCTCGTTGAATGTTATAATTAGTTTGCCGCTATTGCCGCTCCCGCTAAATTTAGCATTTAAACGTCTTTCAACCTCTTGTCTTTCTTCATCTGTCGGTATTCCGTTTGCAAAATTAACCATGCAAGAAGGCATGAAATTGTTTTCTATATTGGCGAGATGCAATTCAGCGATGCTCATATCCAGCTGAATATAATCAGTCCCGCCAACGTAGTCTGGTATTCCATAATAGAATGATTGTGGATTGTATTCTTTTATTTGTAATAATTGACTTGTTTCTGTTCTGTCCTCTGGGTTAAATGCTTTTATTACATGTGCAGGGTATTTTCTTTCGTTTTTCCAATCATAAGAATAATAATACTCATTAATGTTTCCAAAAGCATCTGCCTTTCCACTTCTTATGTATTGTGAAGGTATGTGTTTAATTTCATGAATTGCTGTTTTTGTCTTGTTCCAAATCACATTGACATAGCAAGTCCCAAAAAGTTTAAGGTCGAAAGCAAGATTTTTTACTGTGTTTCTACTACCTGTTTTTAATAATTTAGAGAATTTTAGAAACTGTTCTTTCTGAACCCCTTCCAGTTCATCCTTGTCCACAACATCAAGACCTTGACAAGTATCATTCTGGTCTCCTGCAATCATTGATGCAACACCTTTTATTATTGCACCATTAATACCAGAACCTGTAAATAATTCAATCAAATACTGTGGATATAAATTGTCAAGACCAAAACTTATATAATCTTTGTTGTCTCTTTCTACTATGTGAGGAATGTTGTAGTGTGATAAATCAACAACAGACATGTCCATTTTTTGTTTCTTCTTAGTCATTATATTGTATTTGTTATGTATGTTGGCGATGAAATAGTGCTTTCATATTCTGTGTATGTAACTCCATCATTGTTCACAGCTTTAAAATTCATCATTGTTTTGTATAAAACTTTTACTGCATTTGCAGGATCAAGGTTTGTTGCGTTATTATTTTGATAAATAGTAACATCGTAAAAACCGTAAGGATATTCTTTGTCGCCAATGCTTATAACTCCCGCGGTCAACCCCTCTGTTCCATTATTTCTAACATTAATTAACATTGAAACATATCGGTCTTTTTTGTCATAATTTGTAACCCCACTCAAAAAATACTTTGTTTTATTTGTTGATTGACTTGTAATTGCAATCAGTGGTGCATAAGTTATTGCGGTCATCAAGCTATATATATTCGCATAAATATAATTAGCTGTGTTTAACGTGCTGTTATTCCTTGTCCACTGAATCATTCTTTTTTTTCTTTTTAGCTGTTTCAAAATAATCTGGATATTTTTCACTTAAACCATTTAATTGGTTTTGGTTCATATCACCTAAAGTTATTCTATATCCTGTTGGTTTAACCTGTAAAAATTCTTTTTTAACTTTTATCATGATGTTTCTTTTTTATAAATATAAATAAATCTTTTTTGTTTACTAAAAAAAAAGAGTCCCGAAAGACTCCTTTTTAAAAAACAGAATAGATATGTTTTTTTATGCAGGGGTTGTTCCTGCTGTTATTGTAATGTTACCCGGTGTGCCTATACCATCAAAAGGATAAGACGCTTCTGCTGGGTTTCCACTAGATGCTTTTACTATGTATTGCTCAGTTTCTTGTGAAGTAAAAGTTAATGTGAATCCGCTCATGTCAGCTTTTGCTGTTCCCGTTTCCATTGCACCTGCTGTCACATCGCAACCAAATCTAACACCTAGAACAAAAACATTGTCATTTGCATCTAAAACAAATACTTGACAACGTCCTTTTAATACTTTATCTAGTTGTGTTAAATCTTCTTTTACGATTTTATTTAAAGACACCGCCAATGTTTGCTCATAATAAGTTGTGCCATTAACAGGATTCGAAGTAAATGTTGATGTAAGTGAACTTGAGTTCGGTCTTAAATCATACTTGAAAAGTGTTAATGTTCCAATTTCTGTAATTTCATTATTTGAAATTGTAAACTTATTAAATAGAGTTTCATTGTAAGGCAATAAATAAATCTTGTTCAATCCGCCGATTTGATCCTTGCATGGAACAAGTCTTCCGGCTGAAAGTTCGCAAGAAAAATTATATAAATTATTAGCCATTATTTTATTTTATTAAAGGTTATATAAAAGGGTGGTATATTTCAACCACCCTGTTAAAAAGTATCTATTAAGTCCAAACAGTTGAACCGTAAACTCCATCAGTGCCAACCGCTGTCTGAACGCCCATTGCAAACTGCATAACAATTGCAATGTTGTCACTTCCGTCGTATTCATATAATGGAATCATTCTCACGTCTTGCCATCCTGAGTTCGTGTTAGAACCTACAACTAAGTTTTCTGGATATGTAAAGACAATTGTGTCGTTAAACATTCCCGGACAGCGGTAGATAGGGAAGCCGAAGTAAGTCATATTATCACCATCCAAGTTGAAACCTGCACCAGAAACTTGACCCTGATTTGATCCTGCCGAAGCTAATGCTTGAATGTAGAATCCATAAGTCTTGTTATTCATGTAGAACCCTGCACCCGGTTTAGTTAAAAGACCAGAAACATCAGAAGCAACTTTGTTATAAACAGAAGCCATGTCTGTAAGTATATCTGAAGCCGCTAAAGCATCAGCAAAATCAACTTCACTAAAGTCTTTTAATGCACTTGCATCAGCACCTGCCTCATCTTGGTTTCCATCATCAGATAAGAACCCTGTTCCGAATGGTGAAGCACCTTGCCATAAAGCAATTTCTAATTGTGCCGCCGCTTTTGCCGCAACTGTTTCCATTAAGAAGTCACCGAATGCTTGTGGTAAATTTCCATTTCTGTCCATTCCTTGTCCATACCATGTCGGGAAGACTGTGCCTCGGCAAATTTGCTCGTTCACCTTCATGTCTGTAAGCGTAAGAATTTGCTCACTTGTTGAAGTGTTTGCACCACTTGTAAAACCACAAGATGCCGCAACAATTGGGTTTGAAGATGATATTTCTGAAATTACTGCTGACTTGTTAAGTCCTTCAATTTGTCTGACATAACCCTTAGCAATAGTGTCTGGTGATCTTAGTGCCGCCCTAACATAGGGTAACGCTTGTTCACCTGCATAAGTATCACTGTTGATTGTAATGTCAAAGTCATATTTTTTGTTTTTAGATAAATTAAATCGTTTCATTTTTTTAAATTATTAGTTATTCATTATGTATTTAACTCGTTCATTGATTGACATTTTGCCTAAATCAACACTGTTTGCCGCAAACTTTGTAGGTGTTATTTCAACTCCTTTGCTCGATGGCATTTCATCTAATTCTGTTAGTTTTTCTTCTATTGCAGAAAGTCTTGTAAGTAACTCGCCCATAACATCTGCCGACAATTCAACTTCTTCAACTTCAACTTTTTCTTCAACTTTTTCTGCTAAATGGTCAACAACAATTTTTGCAACCTCTTTTGAAATTTCTTCTGTAACCTCGTCCGGTGTTGCATCATTTATTTTCACTGCAACTTCTTCAACAACTGCATCATCAGTAATTGTTTCTTCAACTTCTTCTTTCTTTACAACCTCAACTTCTTCTGCCATTTCTTCTTCAACAACTTCTTCTTCAACAACTTCTTCTTCGCCAAAACCTGCTATTTTGCTCTCAGCATCAATTCTAATTTTAGAGCCATCTTGTAAGGTGTAGATTCCTTCTGCAAGACTTTCAACTTCACCCGCGTCGTTAATAACATAAATTTCTGCACCAATCTCCATTTCTTCAGAATCGGTTGCAATCACTCGAGCATCATCTAAGATTGCCTCTGCATACATATTTATTTTGTATGTTTTTTTCTTTGTGAACTTTAAAAGTTCTTTGATTTTTTGTATTGAACTCATTTTTATTTTCTTTTTTATATATATTAAAACTTAATTATTGTTGCTTTTCAAAGTTAAAAATCAATAGTTTACACTTTTATTTTTAATTGAGGCACATACCTTTTCTGCTGTTTCTTTGTCTCCATATTTTTCAGTCTGTTCTTTTATACATTGTTCCCAAGGATATTTGTCAAACCCCTTTGCTCTGTATTTATCTGAAATATATTTGACTTTCTTTTTTCGCTTTTTTAGAATTTCATTGTGTGATTTACAAGACATGTAATAAGTTTCTCCATCAATTTCGTGTGCATGACTGCCAACGCAATCATAAAATAAAGAACCATATAATTCAGCTTTTTCAATGTCTCTATATATAGGTGTTCCATCAAGTGTCTTATCTGGTTTTAATTCAGCATCTAGAAGTAATTCTTTTATCTCTTGTAAAACTTCTTTTTGCTCACACTCGATGCACTCTTCTGCTAAATCTAAAATATCATTTTTTTGCATTTCGATTGCTTTATCTACAAAGTAGCCTTCGATGGAAAATCCTTTTAAATCGCCCTTCTTGACTTGTTGCCACACTTCATCATTATATACTTTCATTTTTACAAGCCATGATCCAATCGGGACATCATTAAAACCATATAAATTGGATTTGTCATTTTCATCTTCTTTTATCCACGTTTCTATGACACTCACACCATCAACATCTTTTTCATGTTCAACAGTTGCTTTGTTGTTTTTTAAGCTGTTCATAAACAACTCTTGTGCTTTTTCAATTGTTTCTTTGGAAAAGAAAACTAAATACTCTTCGTTGGCATCTTGGTCATAGCGAGGTATTTCTTTTTCGGGAATAAGTGCAACACCCACGAGTGTTCTTTTTTCATCATTTACTTTTGCTAGTGACAAAAATCTGTCTTTGCTTAGAGCAACCCACCCCCTTTCTATTGCAGGATTTGCAACTAAAGAGATAGCTTGTATTCCATGAACTTCCTCTGTTTCGTCAATTAATAATTCAACGATTCTTTTTTTCTTCATTGTTATTGTTTTTTATAAATATAACAATGCGGAATTTGTTTATTTTATAGCAAAAAAAAAGAGGTATTTAAACCCCTTTTCTGTTCTTATTCATCAATGACCTGTTCTTTGTCATAATCTTGATTGTTTTAGGTGTTATATTCTAAACTCCGCTCCTGTCGTATGTCCGCACCTGAACTTGATGATTTTAGGTTTCTTGCTCTTGTTTTGACTATTTATCGAGGTGTTATTTTCTAAACTTCTGTCCTGCATATTGTCCGCCTCTCAAGTAACTCACTCAACCTATTCCCAATCATCTATAACAAATATACAAATAATTTTTGATATTACCAAATTTTTAGGTGTAAATCGCATCACAATGTTGTCTGTAAATTCAGTTCTTCTTGTAGTGCTTGACTGTTAGAAATATCCGTTTCAACCACATACGCCTGAACAGGTTGTTGACCTGCATCAACAAGGTCTTCGGTCAATTGGTTTGGTATCATTGCACCGGCATTTCCAGAAAAGATTCCACCCACTCCCGTTGCCGCAGGAACATCACCCTCTTCACCTTCACCACCTTCTTCACCACTCATTTTTGTTTCTACAATAGACCTTATATTATTTCTACCTGCAATTGCAACTGCCGCCGCATTTGCTATTCTTGCAAAGAAAGGCATTTCAGGATCTTTTAAAGCACTTGTAATACCTAAATACATGTTCACCAACGCTTGTGCCTTCGCCATCATTTTCCAATTCTTAGAACCTTTTTCTGCTGTTCCTGCTAAAGCGCCAAACAATTTTGATGTTGCTTGTAAATTCATGTCTCTATATTTGACTCTTATTTCTTCTTTTTTCCTTTCAATAAATTCTAAGACTTCTGCTTCACCTTCACCATTTTTTCGTGCTTGTTCTAACAACAACCTTCCTTGTTCTCTTAACGCTTCCAATTCCCTGTTACGTCCCATCTCATTCAACATTGAAATTTCTTTAATTCCAGCGATTCTCATTTTATTTAGGTCATGGTGCATTTTTGTTTGACCTAGAATTATTTCCGTCTCCTTTTGCTTTAAGGTTATTAGTGTCGCGTTTGCATTTGCAAGTTTTTGTTGTGCCTGTAAATTATCTGCATTTGTTCTTAATTCTGCTTCTGCATTTTCTTTAACAGCTTCTGCCATTTTTTTCTCTTGGTCTAACAAAAGCAACTGTTGATTCATAACTTCCATTGCATGTTTTTGCCTTTGTTCAAAAGTTAAATTTTCATTATCTCTAAGTCTTATTTCTTCATTTAAAACACCCTGTATTGCCGCTTTCTGTAAGTTAATTTCACCAACTAACTTCACTAATTCATTTCGAGAATTAACGATTGCCTTTGCAGACTTTATAACTGATTTTGTGTAATTTGTTGTTGACTGTGTTGTGTTGGATATTGCTTCAGTCACATTATTGTAAATTTCTTTTCCCTTTTCAATAGTTCTTTGCACTGCCGCAATT
>VTLG01011362.1_pt1 | contig 24053 bp, 34 predicted proteins | sample 4694571 | NCBI WGS metagenome assembly VTLG01 (sample SAMN12604809, study PRJNA352737) | marine metagenome | biome: ENVO:00000447; feature: ENVO:00000209|ENVO:00000569|ENVO:01000036; material: ENVO:00002151; isolation source: viral sequences binned using virsorter ...
GATTTTCCACCGCCAGAAACTAAAACAATATTTTTGATTCCCGTGTAACAGTGATCACACATGGTCATTCCAGTTTCATCCCTGATATGACCAGCGATTCGCATATTCACAACATCATCATGGGTTAAACGGTATCCAGTTAATGCAGTTTTATAATCCATATTCTCTCCTCATTGCATTCTTAAACGGGTTATCTTCAAAAGCTGGAAGAATCTGTCTCCAGTTTGGATGATGTTTTGGAACTTGTTTAATCCACAAAACCTTTTTGACATGAGGTGCTCCAATATATCCATTAGGAAATGTTTCCTCTAAGTGTTCCCATTCAGCATCTGTCCAATCACTCCTAATCGTGGCATAATGTGAAAGGGAATTATCTTGGTAAATACCTACGTAATAAGTTCTCATATTTTCTCCTGTACTTTTAAAAATGGTTGTGATATTAAAACTCCAGCATCAATTCTCCATCCACACTGAACACAAAAATTAATATTTGCATCCATAGGATTAATTTTGGAATCTTCTGTTTCTCTTTCTGCTATATAACATTCTGGACAATAATATAATGTTTCTTTTTTCATATAGTCTCCTGCCCTTGAGTGTAAATGAAAAATTTAGCATAATCCTTATTCTCCGCCAAATTCTTGATCTTCTTTTTCAATTCCAAGATGTAATCATTTTCATGATCAGCGATATGCTTTTGACAAGCCCACTCAACATTAGTCTGTTGCACCCATAGAACCTGTTTTCTGGTTTCACTTTTAATAGATTTGATTTGTTGATTGATTGGAACTTTCTCAACTGGGACTTTAATTTTCCCACCTTCAATTTTATGTTTTCCCAAAGTTGCTTCAGGAATCAGATAATGAAGTTGCCACTTATCACATACATTCATAAACGCATTTACCGCATCCAACCATTTTCCCCATGATTCGGATGTTTTAGTTCTCGACTTCCAATCGATTTGCTTTGCTAATCTTTTTAATGTTTCTTGATTCGCCTGTTTCATATTACCTCATTTACTTGATTGATTAATGATACCCGAAAGAGTGAATCCCCTCCGGGGTCTGGATAAAATAAAAACAGTCTACATGTTTCCAAATATACTGTCAACACTTTTTTACATTTTTTTACTAATACAAATTCCAGACCATTTCTGGTTTCAAGGAACTTTGCTTTTTAATGGGGAGAAAGGCAATAATTAAGGACTAATCTTGCCTTTATGATTTATGGGAAAATATTTCGGAAAGATGCACCAGATTCAACACACTGGCGGTATGGTCTTATATATTCTTTATTTTGCCAATTACTACCACGCCATGGTTTACGATCTTCCCAATAGCCAAAACATCCAGTCCCTGTATTTTCGGTAACTGAACAGCTGGTGAGGAATAAACATATTAAAATAATTTTCAATAAGTCCATACTGCCGGAGGGGAAAAGTCTTCTCCTCTATTATCAATGTGGAGGAATCGCCCTTTTCTATCACCATTCAATTTCAGGCCTAATCCAGTAAAACCAATATCCTGAGCCTGTTTGATTAGGTGGAGGGTTTGAGTTGTAGAAATTGACATTACAGATATATCAACTGCCTTTCCATAGGTATGAATGCCAGCCTTTTTTTTGTGAGAACTCACACTGGAATTATGATTAATACAACGCCGGCCACTATTTATCCTAAATGGGAATCTCGCCACATCCCTTAATTCCTGAAGCATCTTCATGAACTCAGGATCCATTTCACTTTCACCACAACCACAGTGGCACATCATTTCATCAGTTGAAAAATTTTTAGTGATCATCATAAGTCCCACTCCTATTATGTATATGTTCTTAAAAAGCTCTCTGCGAGAAAGAAACAATTGCACCTCCTACCACACCTATACATGAGCTTTCTTTCGCTGACGGGCGATCTGAGGTGTCTTATGGATGGTTATATTCATCTAACTACAACCTCCACAACAATAATCCCCAAAATGAGAAAGATTAGAATGCTAATTAAGCAGACTTCTAACTTCTCTATTTTTCTGCTCCTAAAGATTCCTTCAGCAACTTAACCAATTTATCGTCAACATCACTATCGGTCTTTTTCGCCAAAGTCTCCAAAAGCAAAATGATCACTTTCTCGATCACCTTGCTATTCCCTAACATACTGAACGCCATTGTCTTCACAACTCCGGCAATTATCATCGGCATAATTATTTCTCCCTAGCTAGTTTGTCTAACTTATTGTGTATTTCATAATCTGAACCTACTAAAATTTCCAACTTTTCTGTATGTAGATCTAATTTTTCATTAATCTTTGAAAGCTGGAATTCCATCACTGCCACATCTTCATTCATACTCCATACTTCAGCATGGATCGTCCATACCCAAGCAGTTATGAACAGGACAAAAGCCCAGTGCCACATCTTACTAGTCATCATTAGTGCGAACCTATATTGCGACCAACTTGTATTCTGAGGTCTGTTATAATCGTTTCCACCTTTTCCATTTGCTTACCAAACTTTTCCTCTGCCTCATGAAGATGCTCAAGCATTATATTGTGTTGCTGAATAGTTTCATCAATTTCAAGAACAGTATTGAAAAGCCAAGTTACAATCGATAAAAGGAGTATTCCCAAAACTGGAGTTCCAATTTTGACAACGTTATGTTCAAATACTGTTTGTGCTTTATTCCCATTTTCTTCCACCGGCACACTCCTTTTTAATAAAGACATTTTTTAATTATCTGCATTTACCTTTTATCTGTTTCCAAATTTCCTCAACATAATGTTCAGGATTAGATAAATCCTTTATTTCCTTTCTTAACTTATTTTCTAAGCACTTCTTAAATTTTGAAGGTTTAAAATTGAAAGTAGAAACGCTTTTCCATGCACAACTTTTAATCCATGTGCGAGGATCATGGCCTTGAATGTCCATTGCAACATTAGCAATACATTTTCCACATTTGATTGGATTAAACGCCATTTTTTCTCCTTTCAAAAAGTATAGGTTATTGGTTTAGATTTTTTCGCCTTCTCCTTTTTTGGCTTATCAAAATCTTCAATGGTCAATTTTTTTTCTTTCTTCTTTTTATTTTTCCCAAAAACTTTTTCGCCTTCCTTCAGTGCCTTTTCATAAGCATCATCTTTTTTTTTACCCCAAAATTTTTCCCAAAATTTACTAAATCCCATGTTCATTTTTTGCTTTTTTAATTCTCAAAAATATGCCCGCAACTCGCTGGCGTTGGCACGAATGACAAAAAGAGGATACCGCCCTTATGATCATACCCTGCTTTGCTAACTTCTCTCAGCGGGGATTTTAACTGTCTTTATAGACATATTTTGTTGACAGCCTTTTACTCTATTTTACACCTCAGAAATCCGAAAATCTCTTAGTTTCTGGTAATTTTTTTGGTGGATTTATAATTTTTATTGGCAGATTTTCCATTTCCATTTCCACCATTTTCGGCTTCCGCATGTTCGGGATCATGTTTTTCGCGAAACCAATAATCCGTGATCTTAACAAGAACAGCGACATAGGTACCCACCAGTATATTAACCAAATCGCGAGAGGATTCTTTAACTTCCGCATAAAATAAGAGCCATAACAATATAAGGAATGTAATAGCATTCGCCACCGAAATAATAAAACGTGACCAGAAATTAAGTAGCTTCCGGTTCTCCAGCGCATCGCCACCTCCTCCTAAAAGTGATTTATTATGATGATCATTTCTATCATCCATTCCACTCTAAAAATACCCATTAAAAGAAATCATTTTACGTTCTCCATTTCCTCTAAACGGATAAACAGTATGCAAAATCCAACTTGGCCAAATCATTACATCACCATTTTTTGGACATAATCTGAAAACTTCATTTGAAAATTTCTTGTTTCCAGTAACAACCCAATTCATCATTCCCTGTGGAAATTTAAAATCAGGAATCTCTAAATAAATTGCCCCCGAAATCATACAATGTTCCACATCATGACTATGCAACATATGGAAATCACCATCTCGCATGATCACATACCAACAATCAGAAATCTCAGGTGTCCTACATCTTTCTTCAGTAATTCTACCTTGTCCTGATTCACCATAAGCATCTTTGAAGCTCCAATAAGTATCTGTATGGTTTTTATATTTCAAAGCAAATTTTGTTATGTATCTATTAACCACTTTTCTAATAATATTATCATGATTTTCAAATTGCCAATCACCATCAATCACTTCCATTTCTCCAGCTGTAATACTATTCTTTTGGGCTTCATTTGCATTCTGACCAACAATAATCCCACTGCTTTCCACTTTCTGGTTTATTCTTGCATCTTCCACACATTCCAATAAATCCAACCTTTCTTTCTCCTCCAATTCAGTTTTTAAAAACATCGGGGAAAATGGATTAAATAAATTATCCTTTTCTTCAATTACTGTGTTATAGGACATTTGAAAGATTTCCCATCTGGCATTCTATGTACTTTTAAATTTTTCTTTGTTCGATCTATCGAATCATCATCATGGATTTCATATAAATCAATAGTTGATCTGCTTTCCATTCTTAACGCATCAAATTCCGAAACCTCAGGCACAAAAACCTCAAAATCATAATCAGACCGAATAAAAGGAATTATTTGAACCAATGGTTGCCCCTTTTTTAAGAAAATATTTTCCCCCCTTTTATTCAATTTTATAAATATGTTCATTTCTCTATTTGCGACCTTTTTAACTTCCGGATCACAAACCCCAGCACAAATCGTAAAATCTTCTTGATTCACTGAATAAAATGGTACGGTATAATAAATACTCACCCCTTCAGGAACTTGAATATAGAAAGGCGATACTAACTTTATTATCGTTTGGCAACCATAGTCCAAAAATGGTGCATCCTTTGCCTGTGAATAATCATGCTCAACAATTAAATGTTCAAAACCATTATATATATTCGGCAATTTGTATTCATATCGCATGGGATTATCAGTATCCACCTTGAACACCATATCGCACCACATCGGCATAATATAACCTGTTCTCACATAATCAAAAATTCCTGCACATTCTCTTGCCGTTCTACCCTTACCACTTGTGGCATCTAAATTTTTAAACCATTCTGGTAAATAATCTCGTGCTAAAACTATGGGAGAATTAGCCCCCAATTTCCCAAGCATTTCTGCTTCTTGCGGTGTATCTCCTCGTTTTGCATGAAACTCAATTTTTGGCCTAACTTGTTCCGGCTTCATCTTTTATTGATTCTTTAGTTGCCCTAACCCAATCCACTCCTAACTTACATTCGTGGTCTTTCCAATCTGCGATCTCCATTAATCCTCCATTCTGGAAATATAACACCATTTTATTTTGTCTTTGTTCAAATTTGTGACCATCTACTTGTTTCTTCTTCCAAAACCAACTGCCCTTTCTCCTATATCTAAAAACATAATTAAAAAGATTATTCATCAGAGGAACATCCATCAAACATATCCAGAGTTAGCATCCATTTATATAATTGGCAATGCAAATCTGATCCATTAGCAGACCACTTACTTTGTTCAAAATAGTCTGACCACTTTTTTACATCTGCTTCACTTCCATTAGCAGACTGTACTTCTGATACATTCAAATTCATGCTAGTGAACGGCTGTTCCTGATTCTCGACAACTTGATAATGTGTTGATTTAGAACCATCAGCATCATTCTGTTCATATGATTCAACGTTAGCATATTTCTTATCTGGTTTTGATTCAAAAACTTCAATCTCGCAGTCCAATACTTTTCCTTTAGACCATCCAACACTCGAAATTTTAGTATATGTGCCTGACTTAATAAAATTCAGTATAGCCATTTTCTTTTCCTTTCTTAATTTGTTAGAACTAGATGACTCGCATTAAATAAACGACTCTGTAATATTTAGGTAAAACATCCGAGCCTGTACCATAACCGCCTGTAGCTCCTGTCCCTGCATTGTTCGTGCCGGGCGAAGTAGAGCCTGTATTACCTGTTCCAGCAGAACTTGTGCCGGGCGCTGAGTAACCAGTACTACCACTACTATAAGTTGACCATGCCGTGTACTCATAATGAGTATTTGGATAATCTGTATAGTATTTTCCACTTGTCCAAGCATTCGATCCATATCGGTGTGCAACAAGTCTGTCAGCATTTGCGTTACCAGTACCAGTATCGTGTCTGTGACTACCACCACCATGATTGTGATTATTAACATTGTGAGTATGGGCTGGCCCAGCATGGTGATGGCTATCCACTGTGTGACTATGACTTGGCCCAGTATGCGTGTGAGAAGGAATTGTGTTACCACCAGTTCCACCAGCATTAGCAGATGTATTTCCTTCCAAATATCTTCCATCAGTCAAATTAGGCAAAGTTCCTGAAACTGTTTGACTGCCGGGCACACTCGATCCATCACATAACATCCATCCAGCAGAGTCTACACTTCCGGAATTCGGTACAGAATGTGATCCTGTCATTGAAGAAGCAAGGGCTATAATTCCACCAACAGGAACCGAAGTACCTAATTGAGACTGTCCAGCTAATAAATTTAAGTTTGCAGTCGTACCAGTAAAACCATCCAACTTATTCAACTCGGTAGCTGTGGCAGTAACCCCATCCATAATATTCAACTCGGCCGTTGTAGCCGTTACCCCATCCATAATATTCAATTCGGCGGTAGTCGCAGTACAACCATTTAAAATATTCAATTCAGCCGTACTAGCAGAACACCCATCCATTAAATTTAATTCGGCAGTACTTGCCGTACATCCATCCAAAATATTCAATTCAGCGGCAGTCGATGTAACTAAAACATTTTCCAATTTCAAACCACCAGTTGAACCATCATGTGAAATGATATTCAAATTAGTTGTGCCATCAGCAATATTTACTGTTCCAGAAAAGGTGGCTCCTGCAAAAGTTGGACTGTTCCCTGTTCCAACACCTTGAGCCGCAGTCGTCGCGGCTGAAACTCTTGCATCCAATTCTGCTTGAGTACATATATCTGTAACCCCATCAAGTAAATTCAATTCTGGTGCACTGGCAGTTACTAATTGCCCACCTAATTTCAAGCCATTTGTTCCATCATGTGAAGCTATATTCAAATCATTTGTTCCATCAGCAATTACTAAACCAGTAAAAGTTGGCGTATTACCTTGTCCCAATCCTTGAACAGCACCAGTAATCGCGGCTAAATTTGCGTGAGTTACTACATCACCAGTTCCTAATGATTGCCCTGTGCCACTACCTACAGCCTTAATAATTTCAACCCATGCACTTCCATTATAAAGATGAAGCACATCATCGTCAGTCTCGTACCATAACATTCCTTCTGCAACTGAAGTTGGGGCTGAATCCCCTGCATTAGTAGCCTTAATTTGAAGCAATAAAGTATTCAAATCTTGGCGAACATTAGCTCCGGTATCATTTGCTATTATAAAATCGTGTGTGTTAGCCATTTAAAATCCCCTTGCTAAAAATGAATAATTCCGTGTAACAACATTTGATCCAGAATCATAAAACGTAACGGTAGCACCTGTATTTGAAGCACTACTCACTTGAAAATAATCACCAGCACTTTGGTTCATGGGTGTAATAACTAAAGTCGGAGTATTCTTAAATTGATTAGTATATGAAAACGCTGGTGTTGATGAATTCCTTTGACCTAATTCATCACGTTCAAATAAATCAAAGGTCGCAAATAATTCCAGCCATTTGAACTGAGTTCCACCAACAGACCCTGTTGGCACATTTGATTTCACTTTTGATTTAATTTGAAAACCCCTTGCCTTGTATTGGGCATTTGAAAAATTCTGGTAAGAAGTCCAATCGCTTGTATCATTAGCAGTAGCCGGATTTAACTGAGTAGTCCTGACCATCGTAGTAATTGAAGCCGCATCAATACTTCCATCCCAATTAGGTCTAACATCAACCGATGCTTCAGATGTAGGCACATCTGTCCATGAATCAACAAAATCCAACCCTGTAACAATTTGTGAAGTTGCCTTTTTCCTAGTCCCTAATTGAACTTGATAAACAGCACCTAAATCATATTTTCCCCCAGTATAAGTTCCTTCAGTTTTATGTCCACCTCTGGAATCCACATAAACCCAAGTATCTATATTTGTGTTAAATGAATCCCAAAGCCCTAAATTTAAGAATTGCACATAATAACCCTCGCCAGAATGTTCAATCCCTAATTCCAAATCATCCATTGTTCCATCCCACCCCTTATTTGTACTTGCTTGATTTCCTAAATCAACATGCTCTTGGAATGTAGCTAATCTTTCGTAATTAATATTCGCGGCATCGATACCATCTTTTGCATAATTAAGGGATTCTGTATTTTCTGAATCATACCATTTAGCCGCGTAATATCCTTCAGTTGATGGAAAAATTGGCACTAAAACTGAAGTGGTTGTACCTGAAGCATTAGTTAAAAAAGTTGCATTATTCCAATTTGTATCTGTTCCTTCTAACTTCCTTATTGAAACATAACCACTTGACTGCAATTCCATATCAGCAGGTGGATTCCATGATAGACTTGCTTGATTCCCTTGTGCCGAAGCTGAAAACCCATCCACATTCTCAGGTGCTTCCGATATTCCAGAAATAATTTGATTTGTTGCGGTAAGCCATGATGAATAAATTTGTGATGTATTCCTTGTCCTTACCCTGAAATCAAATTTACCCTTTTCAAAATCATTTATTAAAATCGTATTAGAAATTGACTCTCCAGCAGGAATCCAATCACTAGCACTTGATAACTTATATTGAGCTTCGTAGGCTTCTTTATAATATGCTGTTGAATCATTGAAAGCTAATTTCACCCTAATCCTATTTCCTGAACTATTCATTGAGGAATATACTTCCTCCGTAATTACTAAACCTGACGGTGCTTGAACCACTGAAGGATCAGGTAAATTAGTATCAGCTAAAATTGTAGGTGGAGTTTGATAATCCCAAGAGAAATTATTTGCATTATATTCTTTCAATCCAAGTGTAACTGTGCAATCTCGATTTATTTTTAAATTTTTGACTCTGAATTTTTTATTAGTCCAGCCGGGCGTTGGGTGTGTAAGTGCTACCACATCATTTAAAGCTAAATCCATCCCTTCCGCAGTCACTTTTAAATTCACCTTCATTCCAACTCTTGATTGATATAATTGAGTCCGGCAAATATAACGTGCTTGGTTCAAATCAGTAACCCCATCCAGAGTTAATTTTTTTGTTAATTTTACACCATCATCTTCAGTATTTAATAAAGTATTATAAACACTTGAATCATCTGTCTTGTCAGGAAATGACACGGTATGCAATTTATAATCATTTGCCTTGTTTAAAAATTCGGCAGTAATTTGATTAGCCCTTGATCTCTTACCGATTCCAATAATATTCATGCCACCAATAATATGATCTTCGTCAAAACTCATTGCCACTGGATCACTTCCTATTGAATCTTCAATCAGCATCCTATATTTCCCAGCCTGCCATATTAATTGCCCTTGGCAAGTTTTTAAAATTTTCTTCACATTGGCAAGCAATCTATTTGCACTGTTTAAAATCAAATGTGCTTGATGTCTTTTAATACTATTATTTGTTGCATCACATATCCCCGCACAGGTATTAAACGAAGCCAAATCAATATCTGCATCAGCAATTCCGCATCCATATATACTGTTAGTCAAATAATCTCTTAAAATCCATGCTGGATTTGATGTATGAATATAAGTGCCTGAATTATTCCTTACTCTTACTCCATTAACTAAAAATTGGATCTTAGGCAGACTTCTTGCTTTAGTATCTTTGCTTTCAGTCACATCATGCCTCACAAAAGCCAAAGACATATTTTGCCCTTTACTTTTACTTGCTTGGTTTCCAGCACTTAACCAATCCAATTCACTTGTGCCGGTTCCACCTTCCCATGGTTCATATGTAAAATCAGTATTATTGGCGTAAGTCATGCTATATCCTTTTGTGCATTCATAGGTAATCTCTATTGCACCTTCCATTGCATCAATACTTGCTTCGCCAAAACCTCCACTGGTAGAACCTTCTTTCTGAGCACTGTTATGTGCTACCACTGAATTCCACACCCCATCAATCCATACTCCATCAACACCGCCAATCTTATCACTACCACCTTCAGTCAATAAAAATATTTGGTACCAATCTTCTTGGTCAACTCTTGTCTGCGATCCAGTTGTACCAGTTTGAGTTACTAATTCTTCATAAATTTTGACTCCATGGATTTTTCTTGTACCATAAACAATAGGAACCCCAGTTACCTTTGAAACTGCTTGTAAAGCCCCTGACGAAGTTACTGTCCACGTTGGTTCTGTATGATCTCCTACAAGATCTTCTGCTTCATCTGTAATGTCATTTAGCAGATCCTCCATATCTGAGTCATAACTATCAGATCCATCAAGATCAATGCCAGTTGTATCTTCTAAAACATCAATGACAATTTGTCCGGCATCCTCAAAGCCAGTCGTCACCTCACCTAATACATCACCAAGAGTTCCACCGCCACCAACTGAACCATCCCAACTAACATCAATACCGCCTAAACTTATTCCACCGCCTCCAATACTTATACCCCCGCCACCGATACTCCAACACAACGCCCATTCACCTTCATAGTCAAAAGATTTCTCGGATTCTTGGACTAGCTTGCCCTGCTCCTCATCCCATCTCCAGACTATTTCAGTATAAACTTTTGCCATTATCTTTTCCCCCTAGGCAGATATGCTTGCTCGTGGAGTTTTTTCAATCTTTCTAAATGTTTTTTCAATTCTTCTTCATTCATAATCACCTATTATAGACAAAAGATGGCGCCCCCGAACTTAATGTTGGAGCATCTTTGTTGACTTCAACCATCCAATCAAAAGCCTTGTCATAATTCTGCCAAGTAAATTGATTACTTGAATCTGGTGTAGTAACCCTTCCAGCAATTCGCCCAAATTGAGCCCAATGGTTTTCAATTCCTAATTTTACCTGTGTACTTTCCATTGTATCTTCAACACTAAAATCAGCGACATTTCCCCTAAAGATTATTTCAACGGCATAATTAGATCCACTATTCAAAACAACAAAATCATCACTTAAAAAAGCTCTTGAAATTGTTATTTGTTTTTGAATATATCCATTAGTCAGAAATTCAGTAATAAAAGTCTGGTCGACACCTGACATTTGCAAAGTAACCTTTCCTGTGGTCAATTTCCCTTCTTCTCTTATAGTTGAAGAATTTTGTATAAAAGCATTCGATAAATAAGATTGACCATCATAAGCAATATTCAACTTTGCATCTGTATAATAATATGTGGCATTAAATTCCAATTTATAAAGGTGGCAATAATTAATCTTTCCTTTTGCTAATTCCGTTGTAATTATTGAATGCAATGCCCTCGAGCCAGCCATTAAAAAACCTCCCTAAATCCCACTTCGTAAGTATAAACATCACCTTTTCCAGCAGAGAACTGTTGAACTTGACCACCTAATGAAACAGTAAAAGGGACATTATTATAAATCACATCTTCATTGTCAGCTGGCGAACTTAATAAAGCCGGCTCAATACTCATTGAAGCATCCCCACTTCCATCACTTGTCACATCACCTGTAATTAAATAAACCTTTGTATGGCCTGAGAACTTCACAAAATCCCCTGCTTTCATTACTGTAGCACTTGTAGGCCAACCATCAGTTGTAATTGTTCTACCGGTCTGACTAGCATTCTTTACTTTTGGGGATCCACTGGCATTCCCTTGCGTGTCCTTGTGAACAGTAGGTTGTAAAAGAAAGGTATCAAATGAACCTCGCTGAGTAATTATGAACGCCCAAATTGGCGAAAATTCAGCCCGAGTCATTGGGGGAAATGTAGCTGTCATAACCCAATATTGACCAGCGATTTGCCTCGCCTGTCTTCTTCCAGAAATAGTCCTTGCTTCCAAAGTTGGCTGTATACTCGATACACTCAAATTCATAAATTTAGGCGTCGATGGGAAAGTACCACTCATATCAATGACCTCCTACCTTCTCTGTTTAATGCTTGATTTATCATGCTTACAATCATCCCCCTTTTATTATAAAGTAAACTTTCAAACCCTTTTGCATCAACTGCATTAATATTAAAAGTTACATTCGCTGATCCACCAAAACTTCCAGACGGTGAGATTGTTCCTGCAGTATTTGGAGTAAACATTTCAGCACCACGTTCCCCAACCAAAACAGATTGACCAGCCATAACTGATCCTCCAAATTCACGCTTTCTCTTTGGAGGTTCCATATTCTTAATTTGAATTGCCTGAGCCACACCATAAGCATAACTTGCCGCGGCGGCGGCCATATTCCACGGTGGTGGGAGACTTGCCATTGCCTTCGTTGCAGACACGTGAGCATTAATCATAGCCTCCGCATAAGCCAAAGCTCTCATTGCTTCAAACCCCATTATCCCTTCTTGATAAAGAATATCGCCTGTGGCTTTTGCAGTGGAAATGATAGTTTGCAATGCTTGATTCCTTAAATCAATTTCTGCCTGTATTCTTTCCATTTCTTGATTATGGAATTGTTTCTTTAAATCTTCTGCTTCCTGCCCCATCACCATTCCTTCACCATATAATGCACGCTGTTCTGCTTCTTTATCCATTAAATAGCCCAGATCGCCAGCAATTTTTCTTAACAATTCATCATATTTTTCTGCATTCTCTACCCTTATTTCTTCCAAAGCGTGTTCTGGTTGAGAATACCTAACCTTCTTTTCTTCACGCATTTGATTCAAAAGTTTTTGATGAGCACCCTGAGTCTTGAACATGTGATCTGTATATTTTTCCAATTCCTTATTGCTCATTTTCATCACCTCATACTTATCCTTGGTGACTTTATGAATATTCTCTGCTTTCTTTTTCTGATCTTGTAATAAAGTAATTTGTTTTTGAATTTGCTCTACCTGACCTTCCAAAACTGATTCTTGTTTTTTCAATCCCTGAAATGCACTTTTTAAACTTGCATTAAATGGAAGTCCTTCTAATTCTTCTCTTATTGCTTTTAATTGTTCTTCATATTGTCTTGATAATAGAGTAAGGCTTTCCATTGATTTGCCTTGTAAATCTAGTACTTCTTTATTATCAATCCCCATTTCATTATATTTCTGCACCAGCGCCACTATTCCTGACAACGCAGATAATGCCAGAACAATCGGCCCTCCTACAAAAGCAACAGCAACACCAAGTGCCGTTATGGCCGCGGCAAACTTGGTAATTGTGGGATGTTCTCTTGCCCACTCAATCATCTCACCCATTACATTAGCAACCTTTTTTATCACTGGCGCCAATCCAGAAATAGCCGAGCCAAAGCCAGATTTTATTTGGTTCTGTAATAAATCAATAGCATCATTTGCTTCTTCAGATTGCCTTATAAAATCTTCTTCTAAAATAGCACCAGTATCGATTAATTTCTGTCGCATATCAGCTAATGCACCAGAACCATTTTGTAATACATTCACCATCTTGACACCTTCAGAATCAAACATCTGGAATGCCAATCTTACCCTTTCACCTTGATCTGGGATTGAAGCCATTTTATCAGCAACTTCACCAAGCATAGTCTCAGCAGATTTCAAAGTGCCATCAGTATTCTTTATTGACATTCCAAGAGTTTTGAAAGTATCTTTCAGAACACCTGTACCCCTACCAGCTTCTGCTAATCGCCTAGTAAACCTCTGCATCCCCATTTCCAACGCTTCGGTAGTCATTCCCGATTGCGTAGCGGCGAACCTTAAAGTTTGCAAATTCTGCGTTGTTAACCCTAACCTTGCAGAAGTCTTTCCAAGAGCATCAGCATAATCTAAAGTGCTCCTAGTTGCCTGAACAAAAGCACCAATAGTCAATGCACCTAAAGCACCCTTAATGGCTGTCTTTAACCCTTCCATGGATTTCTTTGTCTTATTAACAGAGCCTTCCATCCCATTAAGGTTCTTTTTCACATTATTGAAAGCCTGTTTGGTATTATCTTTGGCTTCAATTGTTATGGTTTTCTTTTGTGCCATTATTTTCTTTTGTGCATTTCTTCTGCTAATTCATTTTTGAGTTCATAAAAAGCAACCCAAAGTTGGAATTCTAGGGTTGACATTTCCATGGCTTCTTCCAAGGTCTTGCCTAACTTCTCAGCAATATTCATAAGGACAAAAAAATCCTTATCTTTTGCTAATTTTTTTTTATTTCTTCAATCGCATTATCATCTTCTTCTGGACTCATGGCAGTAACGATTCGCGAAATAATATTTGGATCAGTAAACCTCATCATTTTTTCCAACTCATGTTGCTGAAATAATGGTTTACCTTCTTCATCCAAAGCCCTCGTAATGAGAGTTTGACAAACTGCCTCGCTTGTCTTCCCTGCTTGAACTAAAGAAAAGATTTTTTCTTGCGATTTAAAATTGATCAAGGGTTTCCAATATACCTTGAGTGGAGTGCCATTTTCACCCCACTCTGGCACATCTATTGAACTTAATTTACCACTTAGTTTAGTACGGTAATCCGCTTCTGCTCTATCTAAAATTCCCATACATCACCTTATGCCGTAACAGTTAATGCTCCACTTCCTTGTATGGAAACAGAAGATCCAACCATATCAGCCAATGTTCCACTTCTGCTATGAGAAGTTACAATGCCTGTTCCAGCAAATTTAGTGCTGTTTCCTGTTCCATTTGGATAGAACTCAACATCCACTGTTTCACCAATTAACAAATCTGCATGAACTGCATGAGCCGGATCAAGATTCAGCTCCATTGTGGCTGTCCAACTTTTTAATGTAGTAGCAAAAGTCTTAGTAGTATCACCCATTACACTGTCTTCCAATGTATCTACTGTTTCTTCTACCGACCACGATTTTAGTTCTGTAATTGCGGCGAGGGTGCCGGCAGTGGTGACTGCCTTAACCGCACCATTGATGCCTTTCATTGTAGCCATAATATTCCTTTCAATTATTACTAATTATTCGCTTTTCTTCTTGCGAGGTTTACGAGTCTTGGGTGACTCCTCAGGAGGTGCTTCTAAAGTCTCCACAACTTCTTCCACTTCCTCAACAACGCTTGGCACCTCATCTTCCGAAGTTACCAAACCACGTTTTAACAGATGTTGAGCTTCAATTCTGGAAACCAAAATTTGATCTCCTGCTCTACCCATTAATCCATGTTCTTTAACAGTGACATTCTTTTTCAATTTTACTTTCATATTTACTCCTTATGCTTTTACATCAGGTGCAGAAGGCGTTGTGCGGTATCTCACATAATAAGTTAGCATCACAACTCCAACTGGTCTTGTATCAATGTCCCTAATATCAATTTCTGTACTCACTAAATAATATTGCTCAACCAAAGCACTAACAGGACTTCCAGAACTTGATTGCATCTGCACTTCAATTTCTTTTGAAATCAAATCCAACGTATCCAAAATAGTAGCACTCGCTTCCACATACCCATCAATATGCAATTCACATTCTCGATCAATATGCCCCATGGTAGCAGTTTCACCAGTAACTTCATTGGTGATATAAATTGCCAATCCGGGTAATGTTTGATCTTCAGGTGTAACAACTGGTGTCTGATAAACATTAGTTCCTGTTGTCGTCAATCCTGACAACTGAGTTGCCACTCGATCTCTAATCTGATTTCTTAAGTGGTCTGCCATTAAACTGATACTCCAAAAATAGCCATAAAAGGAACTTCCCAATAATCATCTTCTCTCACAAAACCATCATGCACTTCACCTTCTTGAAAATACATTTTCACCGAATTCTGAGTAATTGATGTCCGATTATAAAGTGTTACTAAATTAGCGGCTCTCGCTGAGAAATTGCTAGTTCCTGAATCTCTTTTCCCAACTATATTCACTTGGAATAAATAATGCTCCACATTCTTAGCAAATGAAGTAGGATTTGTTACTTGACCAAATGAATCCACAAACTCAACTTTTGGTTCTACCCATAATTCATTATTTGTATATCCACTTCTTGTTTTTCCTGCATCAAAGAAAGCATTAAAGTTTGCCCAACTGATTGCGGTATGACTCCAATTATCAGAGAAATGTTTTGAAATCGCCTGTGTAGGTGTTGCCATAATTAAGGTATAGTCTTATATCTATTCAGTCAGTTTCTTTCGTTACAGGGCGATCTGAGCATCTTTATAGGCTATCTAAAGCCACTATTCTGGCTTCAGCCCTTTTTAGAGCATTATCTACCCATTTAGAATTTTGTTTACTATGGCCTTCTTCCAATCTTCCGATATAAGCCAAATTGTTAGCAATAAAAACAGAAGTTCCAGCTTGTTTTCTTCCAACTTTCATGCTACCCTTCCTAACTTCGGAAGCTGATCTACCTGAATCACCTGAAGCCGGATCCAGAGCATTAACTATACCTCTGGGAGCTGAACCAATAGCAAGTTGCCAATTAGCTCTCGCCCTTCCGGTATCAACTGGCGTTCCAACAATAACATCACGGTAAAGGCCTAAAGTTATTTTCCTAAACCATTTATCAATGTCCTTGCGATTTACATCGCCCTTCATTTTTATGCTCATCTGCATTGGCAATCCCACACCAATTCAGTATCGCCAAGCATGCCCCTATCAATAGACAGCACATTATAAGTCCGACTGCCAATAGTGATTGAATCACCGCTTGCATCCTCAATATCCAGACCGGTGACTGGTTTGACCAAAACTCTGCGATCCATATTTCGGATTGCCCCACCAGATGCCAGAATTTCCGACGTAGTATATGCCATCTCCACTGCATTAATGGAAACATTTGTATCTGTTTGTGTCATAACACCTGTTAATGGATTATAACTTCCAGACGTTCTCTTAACCCATGTAGCTGAAACACCAAGAGTCAAACCCGAAACAAGCGTGTTATCAAAAGTTTTTGAAATTAAATTTGATGCAACTGTATTAAGTCCCATTCATCACCTTTGTAAATAATTTTGAGAACGCCAAGGCTTCATCAAAGCATTCACTGACGCAATATTTGCACCTTGAGCTCTTTGTAACGCACCAGCATCATCACGATCCTTATAATTCACTGATACTGTACCAGATAAAGCACCAACCCCTGTTTCTGTTCTAAACTCAATATCACCAGTGGTAGAATCTTGTTTGGCTTGTAATAATACAGCCAATTCAATCTGTGCTTCCTTAATATTTCGGTGCATTTCGTCAGAAGGATATATGGTGGCATCACCAATATCGCGAGGAAAGGATAGGCGTTGATCATCTTCTGTTTTTTCGCCACGCCAAGGATGTAATCTATCGAGAGAGCGAGTTGCTTCCCTCAACCACTTTTCTTTTACTGCATCGGAAAACCCTGACCAAGTGGAACTAAACCATTGCCGATCCGCAAGAAGTGAATCGGCTTCTGCTAAAGTTGCATAGCTGTCACTGGTCGTTCCCGAAATGGTAACAACCAATGCCATCTAGTCCCCCTTTTTATCTTCGGATTTTTCTTCAGTAGATTTGGATTTTTTCTTTTCCTTTTTCGGCTCTGGCGCCGGATCTGTAAAACTTGCTCTGCTCATATACACTCCTTTAAGTTGAAATTATGGGGACAGGTTGACTCACTAACCCATCCCCAAAGAAGAATGATAATTAGACTCCTGCAATCAGACAAACCATCTTAATATTCTGGCTGTCCCATACCTGAGTCCAGTCAGCTCCCGCGGCAACTTCAGCATTAGTAGGTGAAGCACCGGCTACGGCACCAACAAATTTCAACCCACGTGGATGGAGAATATAATGCTGACGGTTAATCAAAATATCTTCACCTTTCAGCGTATCTCTATCAACTTCGGTTGCATTATCAATATTTCCAACGCCATAAGCAAAAGCTCCATCACCAAAAATATAATTTCTATATTCAATGGAAGAGCCAGAACCTGATGTAGTACAGCCATCGTCTACAATCAACCTTTTGCCCAAATAAGTTGAAAACATAATGTTGTTGTCTGCATCCCTAACAAAAGAAATTAAACTATCCTTCTGAAGTTTTGCATAAACAGCAGAGTGCACAATCATTGTTGTGAGTGAGCTTGCATTATCTCCAAGCAACTGCATCGTATCAACAACCATCGAACTTGTAATATCAGTTGCCGCTTGATCATTCACATGGGTATCAAATAATTCCCCTGTGTTATCAACAAACATTGCATCAACAATATTCATCAAGGTTGTTTGAACAGATCTTGCCCAGTACCCCGCCACCATATCACCTATTGAGGCCATGATGTCTTCACCGGCTACTGCAGACGCTAAATCTGTAGCACCCCATGCTTTTCCACGCATGAACTTAACGGCAGTTTCTTGTTCAGCTGTGATGTTATTAATTGTGAGTGCTGTCCCATCAGCCAAGACTTCATCGGCACCACTCAAATCATTGAAGTAAGGCATCTCAAAGAGCTTGCCTTTTTCCCCTGCCATTTCATCAAAGACAGGACTCCTCTGGGCTATTCCAGAGTTGAGGATATTAGAAAGGGTAGTACTCTTTTCAACCACATATGGGCTAAATATTTTTGGTACTACTATGTTTGCTATCGCTGTTGCGGCCATGTTAGTTTCTCCATTAGCAACAAGTTAAAAATAAGCTCGTTGCACCGCAACTTTACCGACCATCACACCGATCCGGCCGATTGCAATAATTTGATTTGACTAGAACTCCACCGGAATTCTTTTAGGGAACCTGAACTCGGTTAGATATTCAATTCTTTGCCTGCTTCCCCAGCAAGTTGTTTGGCAAGAGTAGGATTTTCCTTTAATATCTCCCCTTGTTTGGTAAGATTATGGCTGTCTTTTAGCCATGGATTATCCCCTTGTACTTTGCCTCCCAATTCCGAACTTCCATTAGCTCCGCTTCCGTTGCTCGGAACAAATAGGTGAGGAGCATTAGCTATTAACTCCTTCGACCATTCTTGTGGACTCATATATGTAGAGCCATTTTCACTATAGCGTGCTTTCCCCTGTTCGTCAACACAAAACAGATTTCCTTTTTCATCAATACTCCAAGAAGTCTTTGCACGAGCAAGAATGTCAGCAACCGCAGAGGATTGTGGCGTTCCAGCTTCATTAACAGCTGATTGAACAGCAGAAGTTATCCTATAAGTTTCCAATTCGTCTTTATATTTTTTTGCAGAATTTTCCTGCTCGGTTGAATGTTTCTGTAACGCTTCTATTTTTCCTTCATACTCTACCTTGCTTTTCTGGAGCAATTCCTCAAACTGCCCTTTCTCCATCAATTCCTTATTCTCCATTTGCTTCTTAACTTCTAATGCTTCTCTCGCAATACTTGGATCAATGCCCTTAAACTTTTCAAGAGTTTCCTGCACTTCATCCACTTGCTTTTTCAATTCAATATTTGAATTCCTGAACTCATCCAATTTGCTTTTCTCAGTCAACCCTTCAACCTTCAAAACAAACTTTCCATCTTGTTCCTCGTAAAAAGATTCTAAACCTTCTGGAATCTCACTTTGATTTTCTACCATTGCTTTTAATGCCATATTTTCTCCTTAATTAATGTAAAAATCTTTCACTAACTTCATATTTGAATTTAGTCTTGGTTTTGTAACATTCCTCCAACAATGCCAAATGATCGTATCCACCTTCTTCAACTCCTAAAGGTGTATTCTCAGTACTTGGAGGTTCCTTAAATCTTTCTCTATACCAATCGGCTAAAAAAGAAAATCTTGCCCAACTCTCTTTATCTGTTACAGGTATCATGTTAATCCTTTTTCACTTTGTTGAATAATCTTTGTTTATCATTTTCCCACTTGACCTCGTTTGTAAGATCAAGCAACTCATCATATGCCTTACTTGTTTCAGGCACAAATATTTCCAAAACCTTATCCCAAAAAGGTTCATTGGTAGACTTTAATGCAGTAACATTTGCAAAGACTTCTGTATTTGCTAGACCTTTGCGGTAGTAATCATCACCATGACCGAAATGGCCACTCCTTACTGAATTATGTCCCAACACTCTATTCCTTGATGCCGATCCTAATAAGTCCGAAAAGGCTGGCACATTAAAGCCCTTTTTAAATGTCAGAGTTCTGTTCACATCATCAGTCCCTGCTAATTCCCTAAAAAGATTTTCTGCATCTCGATCTTCAAGTGCTTGTCCAATCTTTGCAACTTTTTCATCCAATCTAAATCCTTCCATTCCTTCAAAGGCAGTATCTTTCTGTATAACCGCTTCAACATCACTTTTATCAATTCCGATTTTTTTGTATCTTTCTTCAAGAAATGCTTTTCTCATGGTTTCGCCGTGATCTCTCATTTGATCACCAGCTTTTTTTTGATTATCTTTATTCTGTTGTCTCCTTGCTTGATTTCTATTCCTTTTAGCTTCTCGACCTCTAGCCTTTTCAGTAATCCTTAATCCATCAGAATCAAGATTCGGCAAATATCCGGCAGACCTTAAAAAAGCTATTTCATCTTTCGCAATAGCATCTTCCATAATATTCGTATCAGATAATCTAATATTCCATTCCCATTTCCCTTCTCGACCTTGACCATATCTTGTCCTAGTCAGTTGAACTTCTTTTCCATCAATCGAATATACATCATCAGCATTCAATAACTTCCTACCTAAAGCATGATCCATATGATGTCCATATTCATGCTGGTATGTTCCAATACCTCGTCTTCCTTTTGGATCATATTTCTCGTGAGTACCCATTACAACTTTCCCATCCCACGGCTGATACCACGCTTTGTGTTTATTCTTCCCTGTTGATGGTCTTTCAAGTCCTGTAAATTCAACCTCTGCATCCACCACAGCTTTGCCTAAGCCCTTTTTCTTCGTTCCAAGATTAGTATCAACAAAGGCGGCATTCATAAAGGGAGAAGCCGGTGTAGAAGGTTTGATCTGTTCCCTTGTAATCTTCAAAAATTCATCACCAAACTTACTCCTCAAATCCTGAATTGAAATGGGATCGCCTCGTCTGTCAGTGAAATCCTTTAGAGTCAATTTAGTCTTATTCCTGAATAGATTTCCTTTTGTCTTTCCACCAACAATCTTGTCCTGCATTTCATTACTCTGCCTCCTCAACCATTTATCCATATTCATGGTTGCCCTTTGAGGCCCCTGAATCGAAGCCTTTGTGGCTCTAGGAATTTTTATGCCTTTATTCTTTGCAATCTTATCCAATCGATCCAGTTCACCAATCACAGGAACATGAGTTGATCGGCAACCCCAATGTCTAGGCGTGGATCTATATATTTTTCCATGTCCTCCAACTGGTTCATGGTTTTCAGCATTCCACCTCAATCCATCATATGAAGCACATAAGGGAGTAGTCCTACCATCCAGAGTGGCGACACTTTCAATCTGATCAATCACATCCAGATTATTCTTGTAGGTTTCATCCCTCACCTTAGATGCAACAGTATGAACCGAAGTTCTAATCACGGCTTCAGCTTCTCGATTCGAAGCCTGTATCCATCCCCCAACTCTAACCGCCCTTCTAACTGTCTTTCCTCCAACTTCTATTGTTTCAAATTGGCCAGTTGTCCTTCCCAATAATCTTGCCTTGATCTGCCCCATCCCTTCACCTTCAGCAATCCCTAATTGAATGCCTTTTGTGATCTTATTCTTTGTGTTACTACCTAACCTATCCCACCAATCCGAAGCAAGAGCACCTCGAACTAATGAATCATCAACTACTGCCCTTAATTGTGCGGGTGTCATTTGAGGCGAGAACAAATCAGCTTTCAATGAATCATTCATAATCTGTGTGGTAGCCTTTTCTTCAATCGGTGCAAAATCTAACAACTGATTCCGCATATCAACGGCGGCATTCTTATGTGCATCTTCAATCACACCATCAACTTGATTCAATAAGGCATTAAGCCGATCTGCCTGTATCTGAGTGGGACTGTCAGATAACAATCTGCTAATGTCATCACTCATTTCCTTGAGGAAACCAATAGTCTTTCTCCTCATCCCTTCTTCAAATCGGCTTATGTCAATGGCATGATCAAATACCCCATCTTCCATCCGACTAACTACACTCATTCAACTGGCCTGTTTGCAATTAATTGGTTTTCTTCATCAAAGCTTAGATTCTCTGGATATACTTCCATCTTCTGTCTCATATGGAATGCAGTCTCTTTGGAAATTAACCCCATCACATCCGCTTCATTCACAGCCTTCAATTCTTCAGGACTCCACTTATCATCTAAATAGTCGCGATTAAGAACCAGATTTATATCACTACTCTGATTCATCCAATCTCTTGCCAATTCAAGGACTGCATTTAACCCGATCTCAACAGTCGAAACGATGGTATCCAAAACAGAATTCTCGCTCGCTGACCTCAGCCTTGCAGTCTCGGCAGTCTCAACTTGTTTCCTATGTCTCTGGACTAATTGACCTCCGATTGTCGCCATCATCTGTGTTTTCTCAAGCATAGCCCTTTCCATAGCCGTTGCACTATTACCTGAGAATTCCAATATCCCGAACTTAGCATTTGGATTACTTGAGAACCAACGCACATCTGCTCCCACCGATAGATTAGAAGGATCATTTGCTTCATCTTCGGTAATACCAGCCGAAAAGAAAGTGGCCGCTACACCAACCCTATGCAACAATTGTTCATAATCTGCAGAGTTCCTATAGTGAGAAATATTGAGTGCCGCCAAATCCAACAAAGGAGGCTTTGAAGTATTTACTGATGTAGAATCTGAATTTAGAAAAAAGAAAGGTATCTGATCTATTTTTGCACCTGAATTGGTAGGACTATAAAGCTCTGTTTCCACATACTTTTCCTTCACTTTAGTGAATACTCCAACTTCATAGTTTCCATTGCCATCAAATCTCAACTGTCTATATCTTGGCTCGATTACTTGAATTAATTTGCCGGATTGTTCTTTTTCAACTATCGTATTTTCTCTAATAACAACCCTCACCAACTGATCATTGATTACTTCCCAATTAGTAATATCCTGTGCCCTATACATCGCAATAAAAGGATCTCCACCTTCAGTTTGCCGATCCAACAGCAACCCAACTCTGCCGGCAGTCAAAACCTCAGTTAATACTCTCTTGGTCAATTCAGTCAAACTCGACTTATCACGCATTATCTGATTAGACCATTCAACCAGATTTGGGTTCATTTCAGACTGTAAAGGAATCCTCATAACCTGACCAACTCGGCCTGTGATCACTGTTGAAACAACACCAAAGAAAGTTGCCCTTTGCAGATAATCATTATATCTAGCTTTCCCTTCTCTGGTATCATCATGCCTTTCCAATTTCGGCAAATACACTTCTCGCTTCCCCTTAATTGCACTTTCACCAACATAACAATCATGGCACATGTCCCATTCAGGAAGTCTTATTTTGAATTCTGGGTGTGTTTGTGTTATTTCTATCATAGTGACCTGATCCTTTGTGTTTTGAGTTTTGAAGTAATACGCATAATTCTATATCTACACGCATCGGCAATGTGATCTTCTGCTGTTGTGTCCAGATCTTCCATATCTCGACTATCTCTTGGTAAACTTGGAACTGTCCTAATAAAATGTCTACACGTACTAAAAACAAATAATCCTGCTTCTTCCATCATTTCACTCAAAGAAGATTTCATTAGCCTACGCATCTTTTCCCATCCAGCCTTCCTACTGTTATCTGCCTTATCCCACCTCACACCAACCCTTGCCATTTCGTCACCAATACTTGTCCCATTACTCGATGCAAATATTGATGGATCAGCGGCACCAGCATAAACCTTTCTTCCCATATTCCTTTCAATATCAAGAATTCCTCTAGCGATCTCACTAGCCAACATCTTGATTCCTTCATTCGGATTCCCATTGCATCCATACCATTCTGCAATATGGAAAAGTGTCCCCCTAGGCCAAATCCTGCCATCATCAATCGGGGATCCATCAGACTCCGCCCACCATTGAACGCTAAAAGGTGCTGAACTTCCCCAATCAAATGATCTATCCACTCGCCAATTCTTAGGGATTTGAAATGGTTCAATAACATGAATATCTCTTTTCCAAACATCATCAAACATTCCACCGGCAACAATAT
>VTLG01014082.1_pt1 | contig 24049 bp, 35 predicted proteins | sample 4694571 | NCBI WGS metagenome assembly VTLG01 (sample SAMN12604809, study PRJNA352737) | marine metagenome | biome: ENVO:00000447; feature: ENVO:00000209|ENVO:00000569|ENVO:01000036; material: ENVO:00002151; isolation source: viral sequences binned using virsorter ...
TGGTTCCTTCGATATGAAGTTTTCCATACTCTGTGTAGACATTGACTTCCTCCTTGGCGAAACCTGCTAGTGCTACTTCTAATCTAGACTCGTGATTGTTTATGTGTACAATATTAAAGGGTGGATAGTTACTTGCTTCCATTGCATTGAAGCTCTCGAAGTAATCATCCAACCCTAACGAGTTAGTAAAAATCTTATCCATCAACTGAGGTAAATCAGCTGCACGGTATCTCTGTATCTTAGACATAATAGTCCTCCTTTAAAAGCGAGTGTTAAATTGTGGTCCCCGAAGGCAACCACATCTATTTATACCACATAACTTGGCCACTACCAGTAGGGGTATCCGAAATAGTACATTTGTTACAATACTTATTTGTCTAAATAGAAGTACTTCTACTTAGGATAATTGGATGAAAAAAGCATTCTTGCTTTTTGGAATGATTTTGATGAGTGGCACAGCAGCACGTGCCGACCTGACTCATAGACTTAGTAGCTCGACACAACTTCAAGTAGATGCGGGTTATACACAGGTTTCTAGAGCAGCGAATACATATAGCACTAGTGGATCTGGTGTATCAACAACTATTACACCGTCAGGTGGTAGTGCAGCTAGTAATCTAGGTGGTATATCTGCTGTCAGCACAGCAGGTGTAGCAACTTTTGCACTGCCTGACGTGGCACAGACGACCCAAGGAAATGCATACAGCTTTACACAATCAATAAGCACAGGTGACGCTATCGTTACTACTGCTGCTGATGTAGGCGATGTCCTAGGTTACTCCAACATAGTATCGACTGCCCCTGGTACCGCTGGTAACTTGGCTGGTACCATAAGTAGTGCTGGTGCGATGGCCATAACAGCTGGCGGAGCTGGCACCTCAGCTACTGGACAATTCGTCACAGAGGTCACCATACGCTAGGAGTATACATAATGAAACGAGTTTTAGTACTACTACTTCTTAGTTTCGGTGGGACTGCTGCACATGCAGTCCCTGTGGTACCAAATTTCCAACAAGGTTCGATGACGAGCCACACGGAAACCGAGTCTACCATAACGGAGACTATAAATTCAGTTGACATGAGGACAGGATGGGAATACACCGTGAGTGGGGTAGGCATTTCAAACGATGGAGCAGCTCTAAACCCCAACGTGAATACATCAACAGTGACGGTCACACCGTCCGTAGGATCAGGAGAAGCAGCCATAACAGGTACAGTGACTTCATCCTTCGACAACTTAGACTTCAACGGAAGCAACAGCACGTTTACAATAACAACTCCAGGGGAGGCGTTTCAATTCGTACAGAGTTACCAAGGACCAGGGGTCACCAACCAGACTCTAATACAAAGAGTAACCACCGTAAAATCCGTCACGGATACAACAAGTACGTTTACCCAGTAATTGCAGCACTTCTCAGTGTCCAATGTTTACCATCTAGAGCAGAAGTAGGTGGAGTTAGTGCAACAGCGAACCCTATCGCTAATAGTTCTGGCTCAGTAACCAACCAGGCAATACAAGTTTTACAAGGTCCATACATAACCAACACCTATGGTGGTGGTGTCCAATGTCAGGGTAGTACCTTTAACGTGACTCCCTACGTACAATTTGCCGACTCTCGGAAGGATCCTTGGGTCGATTTTTATGATGAACCACAGTATAACTTAACTGATACTACAGGTAAGACTACTAAACAGACTGTTACTGTTAAGAATTATCCTTGGGAGTCATGGTACGATACAAGAACTAAGGCAGATGGTAGTAGATGGTTTGAAGATGGAGAAGATATACAGATAGAGATGGATATAGATGGTCCAGATGGTGTGCCTGACGTAGTTAATAGTGGTGGTACCATGACACCTACATGGTTCAAACCAATTAGGACTGATATGTCTGCTAACCAATCATTTAATGCTGGGCTGTCTGCAACTCTCTCAATCCCCCTGAACAGGAAGTTAGTTAAGCAATGTCATGAGGCAGCTGCTGCTCAAATTAACATGCAGAATCAATTAATATCTAACAAGCGGCTAGACTTTGAATTAGCTAGGTTAAAAAATTGTGGTGAGCTGAAAAAAGCTGGTATATTTTTCCACCCAGCAAGTCCTTATCATTCTGTTTGTGCTGACGTAGTAGTAACAGCAGCAGGTGGTCAAATAATACCTCATGAGCACCAGTTACCACAACCACAGTGGCAACAACCTACTTCTTCTTCACAGTCTTCTTCAGAGGTAACAGTCCTTTCTTCTGACGGTACTGGTCTGCCAACACTTCAGATCGGGACGGTTTCCGAGGAGTCTTCCCAAGAATCTGATTAACCTTACCAACTATCTTCTTAGTAATAGGTTTCAATACCTTAAGTAATAGGTCTGCTAATGGTTTTGCCAGTAAAGCAGACGTTGCTGCCACAGCACCTATGGTTGCTGTGGTTGTTATTGTACCCACCGTAGGTAGATACATGTCTACTACAGTGACAGGTTCCCAGATAGTCTCACAGATTTTACCGTCAGGTGTTAATTTATATTCTTTTACTTGCTCATCACCCTTCTGATTCCTATCTCCTATGCGTCTTGCATTCTTAGGAGGACATTCTACTTCTCCAGCAGTCTCTGGTGGTATCTCAGGTGGTGATGGTGTATCAAAATCTGTCTCCACATCAGTGTCTGTGTTGACACCTTCTGGTTCTTCCTGTTCAGTGGTAATTGTCTGCCATGTTAACTCTCTAGCATCATAGTTAGGTGGCTCATAGTATGGCATACCTGCATCACACAGTACCATGTTACCTTTAGGGTCATCATTAACTAGATTCTTATTCCTACTCCTCTCTCTAACATTCTCTTTGTGTACCTTGACACACCCAGGCATATCTACAACAGGCACACCTATTCTTTCTACTACTGATGGTACCAATGGGGTAACAACCTGACTGGTCGTCTCCCAAGGGCGTAACTCTGCTAACTGAATATTGTTTATACCTTGTGCCCTTACACTTGGATTCCATGTCCATACATTACGAATCTGCCTTATGCCTGTACCATTAATTACAATGGGTCTTACAGCACTATCAGGTATCGTAATGTTAGGTATTGTCACTGTGATAGATCCATTTCATAGGGTGGTTCCCATACTGGGACGATCTCATGCTTGCTTGTATTAATCTTTCTCTTCCTCAACATCTCTTCCAACTCTTCCACAGTCAGAGTATGTGCTACCACCTCAGACTTCTTATCATATACATGGAAGAGTATGTCGCTCATTGATTGATCCTTCTTTTGTTGAATTAAAATTTGTTTTGTCACAGTCATCTCTTCACTATAGAAGATTAGACTATGATCGTTATGATCTCCACTCATTTTGGTACTTGGTTTTTGTAATCCTGTGTCGGGTTGACTAATCCTTTCACTGGCCCTGATGTCTTCGGCCATGCGTTTTTCATCTGTAGATATACTTCTTCCCTAACAACCTGTCTGATGCGTTCTATCTGAGCATCCTCTCTCTTCTGAGGACCACCAGTGTTTTGATCAATGACATGATTACCACCAACAAACGCACCAGTCCCTAGGACTGCTACTGCTGTTGTAGTTGATGCTGCTTTTTGTAAATCCATTAAAGATAAGTCGCTACTAATACTACTCGTCTACCACTCTTAGGTGGTACCATACAATGTAGTCCTTCAAAGACTACTATATCATCCTCCACTGGAGTGAAGTGATGTTTCTTTCCACCCTCATCAAATACTATTGTATCACCACCTGTATTAGTTAGGTAGATCAACATATTTTTATGAGGAAACTCATGGTCGTTATGTGGAACTGTAAGAATGTTACTCTCTACAGGGTGCACTGCATTAGCATTAATACGGTACACAACCTCCACCTTTAAGTTATTTAGAGAAAAGATTTGGTCCAGAAATATCTCTGCAAGATCTATATGCTCCGAATTAACCTTAGAATACAGTCCATGACTGGGACTAGGACCATGTAAGAAAGAATGTGAATAGAATGCTAAGTCAGAGTAACCATTACCAGCAACGTATTTACTATACCCTGTTGCCATACTATTATATGACCATCCAAAGTTAGCACTCATTACCAACTTCTTAAAGTCACTATACTCAGGAGTATCTGGTGTTTCTAACTTAGTAAACATCATTTAGGGAAGGGTATCATTCCAATGTTGCTAGAGCACTGAGTAGGGTCAGTAAGTAGATCAAATCCTAAGGTTATTCTAGGAGTATCATAGTCCTCTAGCACTTCTACACGGTGGTATGTATTACCAGGACCAATATAAACATTACCTACTTCATTATCTATCTCATATCCTTCAAAGACTGTCTTAGTCTTATGAGGTCTAATAGATATGTATCCATGTATCGGCCACTCATGATTGTGCCACTGTAATACTTGATCAGGCATATGATAGTTGACCCATGCCTGCATCCATAGTTGTTTTGGTTTTGTGTAGTCATAAACAAACCCCCTCAACTCATTGAATAGGTCGTAGTAGACCTGAGTTGGGGAGGTTAATCCGAATACGTTATATTTGTCGTATGACCAAGTAGAATCAATGCCACCCAAAGATGGAATGGCATTGTTTAAAATACTAATCATCACTCTCTGATTGTCTAGGACAACCTGAGATTTATATAACTTCCAGTCCATTTAGAATTGGACAGGAGGTCCAGCAGGAGCAAAGTCAGGTACTGCTGCTTCAGGTGCAGTCTTCTCAGGTAATCCAGGTAGACCACCGCCACCAAGAGCACCACCAGCGAGACCACTAAGAGCACCACCACCAATAGATCCTAGTGCTTTCTCAGTCACTGACTCTATGATGGCATCCTTTTGTGTATAAAGATATATCCCACTACCAACAACGGTAAGAGATACAACACCAGACGCAATAGCAATGATGTTAACAATTTTCTGCATGATTTTTAAAGTTTAAAAGTTTCATCTTTTTTAGGATCCACAGCAATAATCTTCAATGGAGCTTGCTCAATCCTCAAAGTTTGTACAGGTCCACCACCACTACCTGCGGTAGGTATACCGTTACCATTACCATTCATCTTCATGGTACCATCCCCCTTCTTAGAAGCGGTTTGAATCCCGAACGAAGCTAAAACTCCAGTGAACACCGAAGCTATGAAAGTTGGATCGATTTTCTGTTGTACCATACCTGGTATTGTAACATAATTTAACGTGAGTATACCCCCACTCCAAACTAGTACACCAAGTCTCACAAAAGTAGAGAATATCGCAGCAGCGTCATCCTCATCTGGTAATACTTTGTCCTTTATTGTACCAAGAAGTCCTTTCTTTGTCAAGTCTTCTTCTTTCTTCTCGTCAGCCATACTAACTCACCTCCTGCGGTTGCTTCTTTTTACCAATATTATATTTGGACTCTAGTGTCCATTCACCTTTATCTTTAAAGGATAAAACTTTTATCTGGTTAAGAGGTGCTAGGTCTTCAATCTCACTGCCTATTTCTATCAACCCCCAATCTGAAAGGAGCTTGGCAATACGATTGCGACGTTGTACATCATTTGATGTAATGTTAGTAGGCTTACCATCTAGTGCAAACAGTTCTTTAAAGTGCACTATGTAATACTTACCACGTTTATGTAGAATGTGACAAGACTGATAAAGCTTACGCTCCTTACGAGATGCTACACCTATACGAGTCAATGTCTCTCTCACTTTGAGAAAGTCATCGGGTTCCTTTAGGGTAACTTCTAGCATCATGTCTTGAGACCACGAGATCTCATCACTCATTGTCTTCCTCCAGTATCTAATTTAGATCTAATAACTTCAATTTGATCTTGAGTCAAAATTCTCATCGCTTGCTGAGCTTTCTCAGTGTTATAACCATAGTATCTTTTCACTAAGTCGAGGTCACAGTCTTTAGACTTCTTATCCCAAGGAGAAAATCGCTTAGATTTCCTAACACTATGTATAAAGTATTGGTATTGAAGATCATTATCTAAATGTGAAGAAGCATTCATTTCATTGGCATGCATTACTGTGTCAATGAAGGAGGACAAACACTTGTTCACAACGAAAGCAGGGTATTTTTTCATTGCTCTCTCATCTTTAGAGAGATCTCCCTGCTTTAGATTGATACTGTTAAGGTAATCCTTTAGTGGATACTCATGCATAGATTGCCTCTAGCGGTGTTGCATTTACATCGTAGTTAACTACTAGTAATTCTTTCTTTAACTTGTTGTCTGGTCTATGTTTCATACCATAGGTAATCTTAAATTCTTCCTGATGGAAGTCTTTATACATCTCCTTCAGATCATCATCATTATTATAAGTGACAAACCAATCATGCTTACATAGATTGCAAGCCTCATAAAATTCTTCATGCTTAAAACTCTTATGTAACTCAGCGTTACTACCGTATAGGTATGTCCCTATTTTATATGGTGGATCTAGAAAAAGAAACACATTGTTTCCTTCTGCTTGCATAACCTCAGAGTAATCTAGGTTAGTGATCCTCCAGTTACCTATTAGATTGGAAATATTCTGTAGATTTCTGGCACCCTTAATTGTGAAATTTTGTCTAGAAGCTGTTGCACTGAAGGAACTGTTTTCGGTAAGTCCACTATAACTGCACTTATTAAGAACCCAAAAAAGAACAGCTTGAGTATAAGAATCCTCTTTGTGTATTTTGTCTTTGGCATCTTTGAATAACTCCTTAGCCTTATCCTCTGTCGAATTATCTGTCTTAATACTTACAAGATCGTCTGATAATTTCTTTCCATCCTTCTGGAGATGTACCCAGAAATTATACAGGTAAACATATTTATCATTCACCCACACTGGTACGTCAGGATACATCTGTGTGAATAATAATGCTACAGATCCACCACCTAAGAATGGCTCACGAAACTCTGATATATCATTAGGAAATCTAGGAATAAAATCTTTAGCAACCCTAGACTTACCGCCTGGATATCTCAATGGTGTTTTCAAATACTTCATAATACTTTTACTTCTAATTGTGGATAGTCCCAAGGACCAATGTTAATCTTTCCTGTTGGAAATGCATTAAAACTCATAGACCATCGGTCATAATCTGCAAAGTGTCTGCCTGAGAAATGTCTCAACCATGCTGGAAAAATGATTAACTTATTAGGCTCAGCCTCTATAGTCTCATTGATACCCCACTCTGCTTCCATCTCTTTATGCATGTGTATGTCTAGTGTATCATATACTCTAGGCGTACAAGGATCATCAAACGCTGTTGGTGAACCTTCTGTAAGATAGTATACAGCACTTACATATGACATGGGGTGTCTATGTAACGGATGTCCGAAACCATCACCAGCAGGTGCACAGTTAAACCAACTCTGAGAGATTTGTAAATGGTCACAGTGTAATTGATACTGATTCCAATACTCCTCTAAGCAACAGTTGAACCACTCATGTATTCTCTTAACCCATACATTATCACACTTATACAAATCTGGTTTGCTAGTGATAACACCCTCAGGAAAATTAGATTGTTTCTGAGGATAAGTCTTAAAGAATTTTATGAGCTCAGCATTGCATTCATCATCAGGTTTACGATACTCTCGTACCTTTACTGGAAATAAATGCAATTCCTTGCTAGCTTCCCATGCTGTCATGAGCAATAATCCGAAATGTTTAATGGTCCTAAGGTAGACCAACCATCTACCTTCTCTATATTAAGCATAGACTCATCCCATCCACCCATATTAATATTTCCTTGAGGGAATGTATTAAAAGCAATCGAGTATCTATTAATAGAATCAAGATTAGGATCGGAAGCATGAATCATGTAACTAGGAAAGACGAATAGACCTCCTGGTATAGGACGTACAAATTGAGTGGAGTCTGTTATGGGTGCTCCATCCAAATGCAACTGTGCCCACTCTCTCTGTGCTATAGGATCACGAAACTCAGTTGCTGGTCCTTCAGTCATATAATATATCCCACTTAAGAATGACATTGGATGTCTATGTGGTGCATGATGATGACCACTCTCAGCATCGGATCTATTAACCCACGACTTATTGATTACTATTCTATCACAATTCCAGCCATTGTCTATATGCAATGTGTCAATACAGAATTGGAACCATTGATGTAAGTCAAAGAAGTCTCGATGCTTCAGTATACTACTGGAAGTACCAACTCCATACTCAGCATTATAGTTTCTATACTCTAACTTCTGTGCTGCTTCCAACACATCATCATTCATACCAGAAGGAGCTTTAAAACTCCAACATCTGATAGGAAACATGGGTTGTGTTTGGTACTTCTGTCTCATTTTTTAAATACACCTAGTTTAGATAACAACCACAAAGTAACTATTGTCCAACCTATTACATACCACATCATTCTTCCTCCTTTCTCCTTTTCCAGTCAGCATACATCCTACCATAAATCATACCTTCATGTGATTTTAATGGAGACCCTTCAAGGATTTCTTGCTCCCTCTTGGTTCTGTTACCATCATTCATCGTCATGTCGTACTCACTTTCCCAATCTGGTACGTCTTTAAGCCATTTAACAGTCATCGGTACTCACACCTCATCATTAACTCTGTCATAAATGCAACCAGATTAACCTCCTGATCTACCACAAAGGAAGACTTGTATTGATACTCAGAGATAATCAACACTGCCTCTGGGATAGACTTAGGATCAAAGTAACTGTATAAGTTATCATAGATCTTACGCATGATAACTTGTGGTTCGTTGTCCATATTCTGAGCAACCCACTTCTTCATGTTAGTAAACTCCTTCTTACGAAGGTGGCCAACTACCTTATCTATACTAAATTCATTACCCGAAGTTAGTATACCAGAATCTATCTTACCTGTAGCAGAATATCTCTGCAATTCATTAAGAGTCCTACGAAAGTCAGGGAAGTATTTCATTACTACTTCTGCTACCACCTTCTCTTCATACTTGATCATCTCCATCTCAAGTATAACCTTGACCCTATGGAAGAATGCTTCAGCAATCTCCTTCTTATCTTGTCCTTTAACACTAAAGTCTACTACTGAGCACCTACTATGCAGTGGTGCTATGATCTTATTCTTATAGTTACACGTGAAGATGAACCTGCAGTTCTTTTGAAACTCCTCAATCGACGCACGTAGTAATAGTTGTACGTCTGGTGTTGTATTATCTGCCTCATCCACAATGATAACTTTGTGACGAGATTCAGATGTAAGAGAAACAGTACTAGCAAAGGTCTTTGCCTGATTGCGTACAGTGTCCAAGAATCGACCCTCATCAGACCCATTAATGACATAACTATCTGCTCCTAACTCATCACACAATGCTTTCGCTATTGTGGTTTTACCTACACCCGCAGACCCAGAGAGCAAGAGGTTTGGTATCTCCCCTTGCTCCAAGAATCCTTTGAATACCTTTTTAGTATCTTCGGGTAGTATGCATTCTTCAATTGTCCTTGGTCGATACTTCTCTACCCATAGAAACATTACTTAGGCTCCATAGCAACGAAATAATTTAACTCACTGTGAGTCATTGAATTAAAGTTAGCAATATTCCTATTACTAATAACTACATGATAAGATGCATCTTGTAATTTTAAATTCTCTACCTTGAAGCAGAAACAGAATGTCGTTCTCTCAGCAGTCAACTTATATTCTTCTTCACCATCTGTCTGAAGACCTTGGAAGAAGTTAACCTTCTTAAGAGGTAAAGAGAATACATTAGAAGTCTTATTCTTATTGTCCCTTACACAGATACTATACTCACCCTTGTACCCATTAATACATAGATCCTCAACACCATAAACCTTTGCAGCTTGCATCAACTGAGTTAGATCTGACTGTGGAAGATTAAACATAAGCTCTTGCTCAGGAAGATCTTTATTAAACTCAGGTGGAGTTACAATAATCTCAGGGTCACTGTAATAGAATACAGTCTTACCTTTAGTCTCCTCATCAAAAATAATTACTTTCTTATCATCAGGAAAATTCAACCAAGGTTTCTTGAATAGAGACAATGCTCCTAAGAATAATGGTAGATCATAGATCGCCATATTACATGGAATAAATTCCTTGATCTTACCCATACCAATAATATTCTTATTGACTGACATGGTTTGTACATAAGATCCTTCCTCAATAATAATAGACTTATTAATGGTACTAAAATTCCTCAACAGATCAATAGTTGATTTACTTAGTTGGATATTTGTTCTTGGATCCTTTGCTCTTGCTTCGGAATTTCGTACTGCATTTGCAGTATCTGTTTTTAATTCTGTTGACGCTATTAAATCTTCAGTCATAGTCTATAAATTCTGCTGGTGTTGGAGGTGGGACTTCTTTATCATCAGGATACGACGTGCCTGAGAAGTAGTATAATAGTATAGCATAGTGAATGATTTTTAACACATCACTCTTATGCTGACTCTTCTTTTTGTAACGAGATGCATACTTAATGATATTGGATTGGCAGAAGTGCTCTGCTGATCCTATTGCCTCAAGGAGGTCTAGAGTCTGGACCCCCTTCTCTTCGTTTGAGTAGTGAGATCGGTAGGTGCTGGAGATATAATCCTGCACCACCTTGATCGTATCGTCTTCTCTGTATTTCATACAGGTAGTATATCAGTTGGCTAGAATGTTGTCAAGGTTCTCGATGTCAACCTCATTATCAATCTTATCATACAATTCTAAGAATGATCTCTTTGTTTCATCATCGAAACGATTTAGACACACTTGGATTGCCTTGACCCTATCAGAGAATATAGCATATGCTCTGATAATATGCACTAATCTACGTGTTGAAATGACCTCATCCACTCCACCATCGTTGAAAGTCTTACGGATGATCTCTGCCCATGCAGTTAGATTAGCAATGTATTTATCATCACAGCAATCCAATTCCTTACAGTAGTTGTTAAGCATTCTAACCTCGGTCTGTGCCTTAGGATACTCTTGCTCAAATGTAATAGGGAATCTCTCTAGGAATGCTTCATTCAATACATTAGTACCAATGAATCTACCGTCCTCAGATCCTTTACCCTTAGTGTTAGCAGTTGCTACAACTGTGAAACCAGGTGCAGGTGTTACTTGCTTACCAATCTTCTTGAGGTATACACCCTTGCCTTCCAAAATTGATTGTAGGCAGAGGATCTTATTGCTGGCGAGGTCAAGTTCGTCGAGTAGGAGAACTGCTCCACGTTGTAAGGCTTCGATAACTGGACCGTTGTGCCACACAGTGCTACCATCCACGAGACGAAAACCGCCAATAAGATCATCTTCATCAGTTTCTACAGTAATGTTAACTCTAATAAGGTCTCTCTTTGCCTGAGCACATGCTTGCTCTACACCGAAGGTCTTACCATTTCCAGAGAGTCCTGTAATGAAAATGGGATAGAAGATCTTGGATGTTATAACCTTCTTAAGGTCAGTGAAGTTACCAAATGGTACGAAATTGTCATCCTTCTTAGGTTTTAAATCCTTCGCTGCTAGGTAGGATGGGTCGAATGAATCTACAATCTGAGTCTGTGTCTGAGTGTAAGTCTTCTCTAGTGCTTTCTTAGTCTCTGCCACAGTCAAATCCCAGACTCCTCTTTTAACTTTGAAATCATTTAAGTATTTTGATACTGTTTGGTATGCAAGACCGAAGTGGTCGCATGCATTTTGTAACTCAGGGGTCTTTACGTTTACTCCGAATTCTCCTACAAGGTAGTCTCTGATATCTTCAGAAGTAACGGTTAATTTAACAGGCATTTGATCTTTGTTTGTTTATATTATTATTATAACTCCAAATCAAGGGGTTGTGTAGGTAACCATGACGGTTTCTTATCTGGCACACGATAATTATCAAACACCCATGGCTTAGTAGCAAGGTACTTCCTGTATGCAGTCACAGTATCAATAGTATTATCATACTTTAACTGATCAGGCATTGCCCTAACAAATGGAGTGTGTTGCTCTGGACATCCATTCTCCATCTGTGTTAATGCTGCCATCCTAATACTTCTCTCACATGCATGTTTCTTACCGAATCTCTCAGTATATTCCTGACATAATGATATACCATGCTGAAATAACCACTGTAAATTATCAGCAGACTCTGCTGCCCATACGGTACAAGGATGATTTCTAAACGCACCCTTAGCAGTATTATATGGTTGGTTATCTGACTTTAATACTGGTCCTACATTCCAATACCACTTACTAAAGACCAACGCAATCATTTGCGTGGTCTCTAGTGGCATCTTTACTATGTGTTTGTCAGGTAGAGAGAATGCTGCTAGTGCAGGATCCTCATCTACTGCGAATATATTCATGCTATTTGTAATATGAAAGAGGATAGAATCTTTTTGTTGTTTGCTTTACCTTTAAGAGACTTGGTGAATGCTCTCTTAATATCTGCCTTAGAGTCAGACTTAGGCTCGAATTCTACGTCAGTATTTAGACTCTTATTGTTTAAAAAATAGAGTTCCTGATAACCCATCATAGGTGCACCGAAAGATTTAAACTTAGCAAAAGTTTTCTTATGTCTTTCAACCTTATTATGATCAGGATAGAATTCATTCTCTAGGTATCTTGTTACATCACGACTAGTTGCGATACGGAAACCTAAGAAGTTACACTGAGGGAAACGACCCTTAAGGTATCTTAGCAGTTGATTGGTAGTTGTGCATCCACCATGTCCACCTCCATTATCAGGTGCATACGTACGACCATTTCTTCTATCTCTGATATGTGTATTGTATCTGATACAAGATCTGTTAAGTTCGTCTCTACCTTGCCAAGTTGATTTTCTCCACTCAGCAGAGTATGCTGCTTCACCATCAGATAGAATAGCAACGTGCACCTTCTCAACCTTAGTCTTACGTTGGAAGTCTGGGATAAGACTCTGAAGACAAACGATTGCTTCATTCAATGGTGTGCCACCTAGGTTTAGATGCTTAGGGAATACATCAGGTATATTCTTTGTAGGAGCATCATGTAACCAAGGGTTACGATATCTGTGAGAGTATCTAAAGTTATACTGATATGTAACTCTCCAGATATCACGTGCATACTGATCGAATTTCTGGTTATTTAACTTACCATTTAAGAAATTTAGTAGGTAGAAGTTAGGTGGCATATAGAATGTGCCTTCCTTACCTTCCCACTTCTCCTCTTCAAGTGGTTTCATCCACTGTCCATCTTGTACGAATGCGTAAACATCAAATGGGATACCTGATTTACGACAGAATAAGCACAATGATAGCAGTTGCTTGTAAGTATCATGGATACACTCTGACATGGATCCAGACCAGTCTAGTAGGAATATCATACCATGATTCTTACCATCAGGTCTTACTGTTACCTTCTTAAAGATGTCATCGTTAAACTTATAGGTGTGAAGTTTACCTGTATCAAGGACTCCAGTCTTTGCGATACTCTCACGAGAGAATGCAGTTGCTGCTTTCTTCATCTCAAACTCTTTAGAGAGATAGTTTACCTCACGTGAGCAGTCCTTCTTAAACTTACGATAGTCAGCATCTACATCTGACCAATCAAGAGGTCTATAGTATTCATGGTTAGGATCTGTGTACTGAGGTGCACCCCATGTATCTTGTGATGCCTCATTTACTTCATCAGCACTAACAGTATGGTGCTTGATATCAATGTTAGAGATCTCAAGATACTTAGGACATGAATGCTCTGCTAATAAAGCCTTCTCCTTAAGGTGTTGTGCTAGAGCATCATCAGTCTTAGCATCTAATGGATCACCTATCCCTCCAGTAGATCCCTGTCTACCTACAGCAGACTCTCCATCATCTCCCTCACCATTCTCTGAATTCTCCTCAGACTTCTCTTCACCTTTACCCTTTGAACTAGTCTCTTGACTTTCTTCACTGCTACTTTCTCCTGTGGAATCGCCACTACCCCCATCAACATTAAAATCATTTGTCTCTTGCTTATCAGCGAGTGCTGATACCTTCTCCATCTCTTCTTTTTTATTCTTTTCATATGCATAAATTGCTCTCGCAGCACTCAATGCTTCCTCGAATGTTTCTGCTGCTCCTACAGCGTCTCTGAGGACTACCTCAGCGTCATCAAATGGGAATAGTCTATGTGCACCTATCTTAAAGTATAGGTTAATTCTATCTATAAGGAGTAACCTAGTTACATCGTTGTCTGCTACATCAAAAAAGTCATCCTCATCCAACTGCTTATAACCTTCAAAGAAATCTTTAGAAAGACCAGGAAACTTACGCTTCATTAATTTCTCAATCCTTGCATCCTCTGTAATATTGATGTAACCCTTAGGGACTTCTAGTGTTGACCAGTCTGTGTTGGGTGTATACAGTGCATGACCCACCTCGTGACCCACTAGCATGTTGTATACCCTATCAGACACGTCCCATATAGGAAGTACCAAGACTCTACGATCCACATCGAATGATGCTGTGTCCACCACCCTATGCTCAACGATTAGGTTCTCTGTTGCGAGTAGTTTGGCGAGTGTTCCTTTTACTTCCTGTGCTGACATGCTGTTTCCTGTTGTATATACACATTATAATAGGAAACCCTCCGCTTGGGAGGGTTAAGTAGACACTTTTTCAACTGTCTAGTCCTTTTACGTGCTTGTCGGAGTGCTTGCGGTTTAAGATGACGCTTTGCCTCCTTCTTACTATGATGCTGCCAGTTTGGAAAAATCATTTGCCTTGCTGAATCGGAGGGTTTTCTCAAATTTATCAAGAAGTAGCTCCCCTTTGTGGGAAATGACAAATAAATTAACATTATCCCCCAATCCCCTCAGAATCTTGAGTAATTCGTCAGTTGCTTGGTCATCCAGAGAGGAATCAAACACCTCATCTAGTATGAGGAGGTTGGTAGCAGCAGAATTCTTGAGGTTAGCGATGTCTCTCCATGTAAAGAGCAACGATAGGTCAATTTTCTGCTTCTCACCCTCTGAAAAGGATGCATAGGAGAAGTCATCTCGATATCTGGACTTTATCACTTCATTAAACTCATCGTCAAGGGTGAAGTTAAAGAAGGTGTCCATCCGTTGTAAGTATTTATTTATAGATTTGTTAATAATTGGTACAAACTTGCTAATGATCTTGCTTTTTATACCAGAATCTTTCAATAAGGTACCAACCACCTTTAAATTGTCATTATCCTTACGAACCTCAGCACAGTGATTAGAAATGGCCAGGTTTTCATCCTCGTACCGCTTTAATATTTCTTTCTCAGCATCTATATTAGGTGTCTCTGAATTCACATCCTTCAGTAACTGATTCATTTCATTCTGAAGTGACCTAAACTCATGGTTATTAGCATTAATCTTGTCTGCATACCCTCTTAACTCCTTAATCTGCTTGTTTCCTCTGTTAAGTGAGTCTGTGATTATGTTAAGACCTTCTATAAACCTCTTCTGTCTGCCTTGTGCTCCCTCTATCATGGCAGTTTTGTCTGCTACCACCTGATTACAGGTAGGACACTCATCATTCTCCCAATAAAACTTTAAATCTCTATCTGCCTTGTCCAAATTACCCTGTATCTTAACTCTCATGTCTCTCATCTCATCATACTCTTTCTGTATGTCTTCCATGCGAGAGATCTTCTTAGTTAATTCATCCACTTCATCGTGATTCTCTTCCATTCTAGCATCAATCTCACCAATACGCTTCTTCATCTTATCCTTATGCTTTTCACTAAGCAATTCCATATTAGAAATGGTTTTCTGTTGAGACTGTACATTTCTCTCTGCCATTGCTACCTGATGATCACAGTCCTTAAGGGTATCTCTTGCATCTTTCAACCTATCCTTAAGGATATTATTCATTCTTGAGAAGATCTGGATGTCGAGTAGATCTTCGATAACTTCTCTCCTGACACTTGCTCCGAGTTGCATGAATGGGACAAATGTGGATGATCCGAGGATGACGACTTGTGTAAATGATTTGAAGTTAAACTTGAGGATTGATTGCTCCAAGTACTTTTGGGTGTCCTTCTGAGCAGCGTCCTGATCAAGGAGCTTACCGTTTCTATGAATCTCGAATACATTTGGTTTAATACCTCTAATAACATGGTAATTTGTACCGCCTATGCGGAATTCAATCTCAACTGCTGTCTCTCTCTCGTTAATACTATTAATTAACTGACTCTTACTGATCTTTCTAAATGGTTTGTTGAACAAAACAAAGCACAGAGCATCTAACATAGTAGATTTCCCTGCACCGTTAGGTCCTACGACCAAATGTGATTGAGCATCAGTAATATTCACCTCTGTGAAAGAGTTTCCTGTAGATAAGAAATTCTTCCAACGAATCTTTTCAAAAACGATCATTCAATCTTGGGGTGGTGGTATAACAAAGTCATCAGGACTGATGAAGCTGAATGCATATCCATGCATTGTACAGTTTTCCTTCACTTGCTCTTCTTCTATCTCTTGGACAGAGAGTCTACGAGGATAATTGTCGGCTTTCAACATTTGATAATAACGTACTGCATCATCCTTGTCAAGGAAAATTTGTACAACACGCTCGGTGTGGTCATCATCTCTTACAGCATATACCCCACCAGTCTTTTTGTCTAGCAAGACAAACATATTCAAACCTCTACAGCCTCCATGTATAGTGATTTTAATATTTTAAATATATCTTTTTTATTATCGAATTCAGATACACATTGCTCAAGTATGGTTAACGTGTCCTCCACCTCAACATCATCATCAACATCATCTAACTCGTATGACATATCTTCAATGATCTTAAGGTCTGCCAAATCAGCAGCTTGTAATCTTCGTACAACACTGTCAAATTTAACTTGATCCTTCTTCTCTTCTACTATAACCTTTACATACATTCCGTCAAGGTCTTTGATCATTCTAGGTGTTAGTTTGATCTCATCATTATAATAGATCTTATGGAATGTCTTAAAAGGATTCGTATAAAACTTTAGTTTACATGTCTTAGTATTTAGGATATGAAACCCTCTTTCTTGACCGTAATCATTCCAATATAACTGACATGGATTACCTAGGTAACTAATGTTTGCCTTAGTACTCTTAACATGATAATGACCAGTGCATACCATTTTAAATTTTTTAAATGGAGTTGGATCATCACCATGTGTCATAGTATATCCAGGTATGGGATCGAATCCATTCAATTCAAAGTGACCCATACAGTAGTCAGCATCAGTATCTTTGATTGCTTCCCATGCTGATTCCCTATTCTCCTCACAGATCCAAGGGACAAGCATCATCTTCTTACCACCTATAAGCCTCTCACCTGGACAATAAATGATCTCAATATTATCAAACTCCCCAAGAAGAAGCTCAGGGCTGTTAACACGAAGAGTATTCTTGAAATAGATGTCATGATTACCTAACAACATTGTCATTTTTATTCCTCTTTCTTGCAGAGGTCGGAACCACATGTCCTTTGCTGCCTCTAGGGAGGAGAAATTAACTCCCTTTCTTCTATCGAAGGTGTCACCCAAGCATAGTATCTCAGTAATACCTTCCTTATCAAGTAGAGGTAGTACTGTTTCTGTATAAAATTTACGATATCTCTCAACATAATGCAGATTGTCATTTCGCACACCGAAATGTTGATCTGTTATTAGGAGTACCTTCATACTAAATTTCCGTTAAAGTTTATGCTTATAGCGTGTCGTTTCCAAGTTGCAGGTTGAGTCCTATGACGTAACCAACCTGGGAATAGTAGGAAGTCTCCTGTCCTAGTTTCCACTGGTGTTGCCATGATAGCATCACCGTGGTCTTTTTGCAATGGGGTCAACCTACGAATGTAATCCAAAGGATCAACCAACTCAATATCACCACCTTCTCCCTTCTCCAAATAATATACAGATGCTATATGACATCCTAACATACCATTACAATGTGAATGCTCACCAGTACGGTCACCTCTAGCATGTAAGTTAGACCAAGATGCAGTGGGTTGTATCTCAGCAGGTGCATACCCTAGATACTGATCCCAATACTCTATAACAGATGGCATCATAGATTTTATTAATTCTTCCAAGAGAGGTGACTGCTGATGAAGATCCATACCCAACTCACCAGTTGATACTCCTGTCTCAGATGCCCATACACCTCGATTACAATCCTTATACATGGATGTCAACTCTTCAACCAGTCCTAATGGTGGTTCAATACTACCCTGTAATACTGGTACAGGAAATAGATTATGTAATTGATGGTTCATCAAACAATACCTCATTCATATACATTTCTGCAAACTCTTCATCAAACCAGTGCTTTAATATACCACGTGTCTTATCGTTTCTCTTCTGCTGTTTACAGTACCAGATCTGATCATCCAGTCTCTTCATAACATTAACCCAAAAGGTATCCTTCTCAGCATCTAATACACCTTCTTTAAAGAAGGTAAGGTAATGAAGAATAATACAATAGAAATTTGCTATATCTATCTCTTCACTCAATTTTGTAAACTTACAGTATGGTGAGAAGATCTCATCACCCCACAGTGGGAGTGGTCTCTTACCCTTAAAATTATATTCGTTACTAAGTTCTCTTACCCCTTTATAAAATGTATCTGGGACACCATGCACAGGAGATACATCAACGATAGCAGCAGTAACTATCTTATCATTAGCAACTATATCACACCCAAAAATAGGTAGAGGATAGTGAGGATCAGGAAACAATACACAATGTAGTATCCTCATGTCATTAATCTCTGCCAACTCAAGGTGCATCTTCCTTAAGACAGGACTCTTATACATTGTATTTCTAATTATTAACCCATCCTTCTTGACTTCCTTCATAGGACTGTCAATCTTCTCAACACCAGGTAGATCCTGCATAGCAAAAGAGAGAAGAGTTGCTACATCTTGTACAAAATCTCTATGCATAACTAAAAAAGAATTCCCTGATTATTTTCTCCGACTCTTCTTTACCGAAGGCACTACCCAGATACCCTGAGATAGGGTCTAACTTAATCATATACTTATCAAAGTCATGGTAATAGTTTCCATCTTCTCCAGTAGGTTTCCCTTCATCTATTAGATGTTTATACCACAGCAAATATGTCTTAAACATTGGTAGATAATCATCTACCTCTGATGCCTTACAGTATCTAACGTAAATATTCTTTGAAAAATGATTGCCCTTCTCAAAGAATCTATAATCTTTCTCTGCATATGGTAGACTGTCTACCTCATACAAATAATTCTCTGTTGGATGTTGGAAATCAAATACTATTATAACTTTCTTCTCACTAAATCCCATCAAGTCCATACCAAAGCAAGGTATTATCTCGTCTCCTACCTGTGGTGTCTTAGGATATATTATATTGTTATGAATATTAAGTTGCTTGCCATCCCATATATCTACATGCCTAGACTTGAGGAAGTACTTACCACTGTATAAGTCAGCAGTTAACTTAACTCCTTTCTTATTCTCCCACGTTGCATGATTAGATTCAAATGTTAGGTCGGGGAAGACATCAAAGACTGCTGATCTATAACCAGCCCATAAATCAGTCATTATCCCCTCATATTTGTTTCAATACGACCCTTGATGCTATTCATCTCAGAGTGGTCATCATTACTATCTGAGTGGAAGACTTGCTCATACCCACTCTTTTCTATTATCTTGTCTCTTATATCCATCTGACGCTTCTCTTTAGCAATACGTCTGAGAAATGCGTAGTAAATTATTTGTGTGAAATATGCGAAAGGATTCTTTGACTTAGCAGGATCAAAGTTATCAATATACTGGACACAATTCTCCACTCCATCGGAGATCATATCCTCTTTAAACATATAGTTAATAAAATTTGGTCTGTATGATAAATGTGTAGCAATCTTTAAGAAACATTCAGCAAGGTAGTGTGTTATCCTTGGTTTTTCTTTATCTAATGTACGTGCTTCATCTACTGCCTGGCGATACTTAGTTATCTCCTCCAGAAACTTTTTATTATCTACATAGTGTTGTTTTGATTTACGTGCCACAGCCATATTCCTGTTTCGCCTGTATACATTATATAAGAATGTTTACTTATTGTCAATGGAATTAGTTCTTCTCCAGAAGTCCTCCAACCTAGCTCTAGTATCTGATACCTTGCCAAGTAGTCCCATATTCTTATTCATCTTTACTTCAACTTCAGATTTGTTACCACCCTTTTCTTTTCTAACCCACATCTTATACATGAGTACAGACTCCATAGACATAGGTGCCACAGTGACAACATCATCTTCATTAATCATATAGAATTCTTCGTCAGCAAACATCATCCATTTGAGTAGACCCACTGCCATACCCATCTGTCCATCCTTTTCAACCTGATGATTGTGAGGACATGCAGGATCTTGTACATAAAATACAGTTTTACCTGGTGCTGAGTCCTCCTCAGTAGCAATCATAGTGCCTAGTATAGTCTCTCCAGATGTAAGCTTGATTACTCCAAAGAATTCTTGTTCGTGTCTGATATAGTTAATTGTCATCTCTTTAAATTAACTTTGGTAATTTCATAATCAAATGCTTCTTGATCATATATTTTAATCCTTTCTGATAAATGTCTTAATGTATAATTGTATTGATGATCCTTAGAACAGTCATCAGCAATATCATAAAGAGTTGCCTGTGCTTTATTATCACCCTTTCTCAAAACCCTACCAATGGATTGCAAATTCCTTACCCTAGACTTACTAGGAGAAGCAAAGATAACATTATGAAGATTCTTAATATTAATACCAGTGGAGAAGGTTCCATACGATGCTAATATTATAGCATCTTTTTCACGTTCGCATATGCTACGTGCTTCTTCCCTCTCTACAGCATCAACACCACCGTGTATAAAGAAGATCTTACGATCTTTACTTACCTTATTATTTATCATTTCCCACAGAGGTTCTCCGTGCTTCTCGATATAGTTAAAAAGCACAAGAGTATTACCCTTTAAATCTAGTGCTAGATTGCAAATGAAGTTGCTACGTCTGGTGTGCATGCATAAGTAATCCATCTCCTGTTGATAATGATCAAAGGGTACCCACCCATGTCTAAGTAGTACAATCCGCACCTTCAATGGTGTCAGATGTCCTTGCTTCATCAACTCAACTGTCTTGGTTACCGTATCAACCCTACCAAATAGTCCTTCTAGTACTAATTGGTGTGCTTCCATACCATCTAACGTACCAGTTAACCCTACCTTATACTTCGCATCATGGCACTTCGTAAGGATGCCTGTGAGTGATTTAGCTTTATAAAGATGTGCTTCATCCCCGATAACGACATCAAAACGTTCAAAGAACTTCTTGGGTTCCTTGTAAATGCTCTGCCAAGTTGATATAATGACAGGATTATCGACATACTTTTCTTCACCTGCACTGATCTTATGAACTTCCCTGACATTCCAACCATAATCTATAAAATCCTTATACAATTGTTCTACAAGAGAGACAGTAGGAACAATAATTAATATCTCTCTCTTCTTTAATAGGTGCCAACGCACCAATGCATATATTATTAACGACTTCCCCGAGCCCGTGGGGGATAATAAAAGCTTGCGACGAAATTTAATCGCAGAGTAAATTCCTTTAAGCTGGTAATCTCTTGCTTTAAAGGGGAGCCTAAGAGCACGAACAAAAGCCGCTGTGCCTTCAGGTGTGACATACTCTTCTACCTCATTAGGTCTTCCAAAGTATTTATCTTCTAAGACCTCATAATCATACCCCCTCTGCTCTAAGAAGTCAGTAAGGTAATCATATAGTCCACAATATATCTCACCCGTACCAGGTGAATACAATCTTATCTTCCCATCCCAGTATCTTCGTTTGACTGCTGGCATATACTTAGCACCAGGCACCTCAAACTGAAAATGCTCACTTAATTCTTTATGAAGATGGGCTTCTGCCTCCACCTTCAGAAAGACCTCGTTCTTCTTTATGATGGTGGTCATCGAATCCCATAATACTTTACAATTTCGATAGTGTTCTTAATAGCAAATCCTCTATTGTGGATCTCCTTAAGTATCCTATCAATAGAATTTATACAAGTTTCAAGGTAATCTATTTTCTGCTTAGCTCGGCATACCTCATCGTCACTATCAATGAACATGTCAAGATCTCCCTTCAATACCTTGAGATCAAATGGTTTCTCTTGGTACACAGAGGAGGGTGCCTTCCCATTGTAATATAACCACTTCTCTTTATACAACTTCTGATACTTGGTCTGTGCATCAGACATCATTAGTTTAAATTCATTGTATAATTGCAAGTATTTTGCATGTAGTCTAGGTGTTTCCATACTATCGTTGGCAAGCAACTCTGGTAACTCCCTGTGGTCTGCGAATGCTTCAGCATCCTTTGCCCACAACTCCTCAATTTTCTCCAAATTCATGATACTTTGTTTCCATAACTACTCGCTTCAGTTGAATCAGGATTATCTCTGAGATAATCAGTATATCTAAAACCTGATCCTGGTGGGTAGATGTACTTCCCATCATCGTCGAAGTTAGGACCAACTTTCTTTGATGTATAAACAGGGTATGGCCTCTTCCCATCTCTCATCTCCTGTCCTTTTCTTCTCCTTAACTGATTACCAGTCTCATGACCTTCAGGCATAGTAGGCCATGAGGATCCTAAGATCTCCTTGACCATCTCCCTAGTGTAACCGTTAGGATGACTCATGTTAATTGAGTATTACGCTTGGTATCTTCCTTAGATCTGATTTGATATGCAAGATACCTAAACGATACCTGTGCCATAGCATATTCGGTACCATCTACTGTAGCATTAAACTCCAAAGCATTCAAGCCTATAGGCATTAAATCCTCGAACACTACATCAAAATTATGATTGAAATTACTATTCAATACCATCAACGTACCATCAGCATATAAGTCGTTGTTATCTTTACCAAACTCCTGCTGCATTTTTAACTTATAACTTCTTCTTTCTAGAGTATCATCTGGCGTACCAAGTGCACGTATCCAGTTGTGTAATATCAAATAGTTTTCTAAGTTTTCATCTACAAGAAATGACAATGTTAATGGGTCATACTCAATGAAACCTTCTAATGGTAATGATCTGAATGGTGTGGACTGCTGCTGTATACTTAAATTCATACTAGGTATGTTAGCAGTCTGACAGAAGTATGAGATCTTAGGAAACTTCGCAAGACTAAACTTGAATCCAATAGGAGACAGGAAGTTTCTATTCTCTATTTGTTTATTCCATGTAGTCATGTCATTCTTTCCCAGATACCTCTGGCATGTAGGTTATGCTCAACTAATTTCTGAGCCCAAATCCTATCCTCTAGACTGACTTCCCTATTAAGACGAGTCTTACAGGCAATGATAGACAGTCTAAGTCTATAGTCCTTGCTTAACATATTTATATCCTTGGTATATATCCCTTATACTTTTGCACTTGTGGTATTACATCATTCTCTACTCTCTCTACAATCTGATCGATTATATCAACATCTATATTCATAAAAGGAGGGATGATTCCCAAAATTCTTAATAGACCATCAACGAATAATGCTAGACAGGTGAACCCCAGAATCATACTGATGATAGTAGCGTCACGATTATGCTTACGCATGGATTCTTCATCGATGCGTCGTGCTTCTGCGACTGCCTCAGCAATTAATATATCGACCTCCTCCTTGGTGTAGGAGATCTTTCTGATCATTTCTTCTGTCATACGTCCATTGTAGCATTACATCCAGAATTCGTCTAGTATGTCGAGTGTTCTGTTTAGATACTCGTCTGCACCTCTACATTCCCACTCACCTTTTTCTCCAATCTCACACTTGTAGTGCAATTCCCTTTTGAGTTGCATAAGTTTGGAGGTCATATCAACTTTAGTCAGCCTACCGTTCATGGCTATACCTATTCTACTTAAGTATTTAGGATTCTAGCATAAAAAAAGAGACCCCGAAGGGTCTCTCTGTCTGTATATCGTAACGATATTTACATTAGGTTTGTTACCTTAACACGTCTGTAATAACGGTTAGCGTTAGCAGTAAGAGCACCTTGACCTTGTGTAAGACCCTCAGCGAATGGGTTTGCAACCATTCCGTAACGAGTCTTAAAGCCA
>VTLG01001843.1_pt1 | contig 24047 bp, 21 predicted proteins | sample 4694571 | NCBI WGS metagenome assembly VTLG01 (sample SAMN12604809, study PRJNA352737) | marine metagenome | biome: ENVO:00000447; feature: ENVO:00000209|ENVO:00000569|ENVO:01000036; material: ENVO:00002151; isolation source: viral sequences binned using virsorter ...
TTAGCAGCAGTTACGGCATCATCCGCTATCTTTGCAGTAGTAACATTTGCATCAGTAATCTTTACAGTGGTAACTGCATTGGCCGCTATATTTACTGCTTCTACAGCGTTTGGTGCCATCTCTGTGCTTGTAATTGAGGCATTTATAATTTTTGATGCATTGACTGCATTTGTTGCTATTTTAGCAGTAGTAACATTTGCATCTGTTATTCCTGCAGTTACAACTGCATTTGCAGCTAACTCTGTATCTGTAATTGATGCTGCAATAATATTTGAAGCATTTACTGAATTTACAGCCATCTTTGCAAGAGTAACATTTGCATCTGTAATGTTTGCTGTGCCTACAGCGTTTGCAGCTAAAGTAACAGCAAGAGAATCAAAAGCATCGTAAACACCTGAAGGAGACTCACTGTCTCCTGTAGAATAAACTACTTTTACTTGCCCACTAGCTATTGTTACTCCGTGTTGTCCACCGCCTTGAGTAATAACTAAAGACTGACCGCCAGTAGTAGCATTTTCAATTATCCATACTTTACTCAGACTTTGAGGTGCTAAAGTAACAGTTCTAGTAGCAGAAAGAGTAGTAGAAGTTATTTTTAAATAAAGAGAACGAGCTTCATCTGTTGATCCGTCAGCAACAGTAATAGTAGCATTTGCATCGCTTCCTATATTTTCAACACCATAGCTAAAGGCTTCAGCAACTAAGCCAAGGTTAGTATTTGTACTAGTACCCCAAGTTCCGGCCTCATCTCCAGTGGTGATTTCTTTTAATCTGAGGTCATTTTCATACGTCGCCATCTATTTGTCCCCATTGAAACTTTTTGAGGATGTTGTTGTTCCTGCATAAAGTCCAAACCACGCGGCTCCTGCGCCAACTATAATTGATATAAGTCCTGCTTGCTCCATTGAGGGTGCAGGTAATTCCATAAACCATACTGTGCTTTTATAAAGAAGCACTATATAAATTGTAAGAAAAAGTCTTGGAAAAAATCTCCACGAATCTACAGCTTGAGCAAGGTCAATCCATTTCTGATAACGATTGACTCTTCTATCTGTTGTTACAGGATCTATTTCAATTTCAAGCTGTACTGACTTTTTCTCCATCTTGCATCCATGCGTTTAAATTTGCTGCTACCGTTCTTCTCTCCTCTTTACTTTTAAATGGATAAACCATATGTTGGAGCCAAGAAGGAAACATCAAAAGCTTGCCTACCTCGGGTTTAAATACTGCACTTTGAGGCGGTCTTAATCGTTCTATATCTTGCATTGAATTTCTACCGTAGTTAAATGCTAAACAACCGTCCGAGTCTCCTGATGCATTATATAAATTATAGTTTTTATCATCTACTGCTAAAATTTCTTTCGGTACTTTTGTCCAACAGGTAGTTGAAATTCCCATTGCTGTTTTTGTTCCGTGATCGTGAATAGGGTTATAATCTCCTTCAAAACTATGCACTGACCATATTTCATCAATTTCTACTTTTCTTGAGCCTCCTGGTATAGGGACTCCTATTACTTTCATTACATGCTCTATATACTGTGCTCCTAGCTGTTCTACAAAATCACAGTAGTCTGCAATTCGAGAATCATGTCGATTCATTGTTAGCTGTTCTCCGTGGGCTATTTGTCCAACTAAAGTTCCCGCATGAGATATTCTATCTTTTCTTTTTAACAGATCATCTAAATAATCATTTAAAGAGTCTGTCATTTCTTGGGTCATCCAACACTCTACAAGTATTGCTGCCGGAAGTATATGTGCCTGTACTTCCATAGTTTATTTTCCTTATGATGGTATTGTAAATTCGTTATCTGGTACAGGATCAGGCTCGGGCGGATTTGTAATTATAGAGTCATATTGACTTGCAAATATCGCATCCCACTGAGTCACCGGACAAACAGCTTCTATGTCTGACTTTGACCATTCTCCCTTTGCTTTCGGAGTAAAATTATTTATTACTATATCGCCAACATTTTCACTAGAAGGTATTACTTTTCTAAATGTTGAAGTGTAATAAGTAGAAGGACTTGCATTTGCATCTCCGTCTTCATATTTCATTTCTAAGTGCCACTGCGTTACTTTTCCATCTTTTTCGTATGGAATTGCCACTGTTAATGTTTTTGTAACTGCCATTTTTTATTCTCCTCTATACCTTAGCTGCCCAGTCCTGAGGCATCTACGTGTGCTTTGTGTTTAGCCTTTGCGTCATCTGTAAAGTAAATCTCAGCTAGTTTTTTAACTTCATCTGATTCGTTTGTTAAATCGGAATTAGGCGTTACGACATGACGTTTAAAATTTCTGGATATTTGTTTTCCATCATCCGTAATAATTGTAGCTGTACGAACTTGAATGTTTTTCCAATTTCCTAAATCTATTATTTCTAGTTTGTCTTCTTTTGTTGATTTTTCTAAAGCCATTGTTTTCTCCTTGTGTGTCTGTGCCTACCGTCCAGTAAGCATAAGTTTGAAATTGTTAAGCTGCTATAAATGAAAAGTCGAATCCAATTTGGAAGCTTGTATCAAGACTGCCGCATGGAAGACCTTGTGCGCTTCCAGCATCGTTCACATGATAAAAATCAAAATAAGTAGCTGCATCACTAACAAAAGCATATTTTTGACCTGTTATAGTGCTGCCGTTATTTTGTACAAGTCCAGATCCAAAAGAGTAACCCTGATCGTCTGTCATGGTTGCTGCGGTAAAAGGCATACTGACTCTTAATTGCCCTGTTCCGCTTCCCCCTGTGATAGTTAAATACCCGCTGATAAATACACGCTGACCAATTTTTGTATAAGCATAGCTGTTACCAGTGCTTGATAAAGTATAAGTACCACTAGCTGATCCTGTTACAGATGGCTCAATATTTCCCTCTTCGTAGTCGGCAAACAGTTCAGAAGTCACATTTCCTTCATTATCAGTAGCAGAAAAGTCTATTCCGTGTCCATTTGCGACAATTAAGTTACCGTTTATAACATCTATATCACCATCGCCTTTAATATGTAATCTATTAGTTGCACCTGTAATTAGCATCAAAGAGTCATCACTATGACGATACTCAATCTGACCTGAAAGAGTGCTACCACTATCTGAAAAGAATATGCTTCCGTTTGAACTTGTGCCAGATCCAATCGTCATTCCAGCATTACCAGAATTTTCTATGAAAAGATCATCTGCATTTGCGTGTGCGCTGGCAGAAGAATCTGAAGTAAAAACATGAAGTTTATAGTCGGGAGTAGCTCCAATACCAACTTTTCCATTGGCATCGATTGTAACTTGCTGTGTATCATCCGTCCAAAGTGCTAAGTTTTTACTAGAGTCATAGGACAGATATCCTGCATCTCCACCGACTTGATTATCTGTATTTAGTTCGATATAGACTGTTCCAGCACTATTTTCGAATTTTGCTACAGTGCCGGCAGAATCTGATCTTTTAACATGAAATATTCTGTCAGGAGCAGTTTCGCCAATTCCTACGTTTCCGTTAATAACAAGAGTATCATTTCCTGCAGGAGACCCTAGATGCCCTATAGTAACTACTGAAGGAGACGCATCTGAAACTATCGAGTCTAAAGATATAGTTCCTACATTTGTAATATCTGCATCATTAAAACTTGTAGCTCCAAATGTATTTGCTGCCGCAGTAGAAGTAATACCGTTTGCTGCTGTTATACCACCACCATCGGCAATCGTAATTGCATCATCTCCATCAGTATACTCAATTAAAGGAGTTTGAACTGAAGTAGAACCCTCAATAAGAGGAGCTGTAACAGAAGTAACCGCAGTTGCTGCACCGCCTAATTCTAAATTATCCAACGCATCATAAACTCCACTAGGAGATTCACTGTCTCCTGTAGAGTAAACTATTTTTACTTGTCCATTGGGAATGGTTACACCATGCTGACCTCCGCCCTGAGTAATAGTAATCGATTGACTACCCGTAGTAGCGTTTTCAATTATCCATACTTTGCTTACGCTTTCTGGGGCAAGAGTAACCGTCCTCGTCGCTGAAAGGGACGTGGAGGTAATTTTAAGATATAGAGATCGGGCTTCATCACTAGCACCATCAGCCATTGTGATAGTAGCGTTAGCATCACTTCCTAGATTTTCTACTCCGTAGCTAAAGCCTTCCGCTAGCAGTCCAAGCTGAGTATTAAGTGTTGTTCCCCAAGCCCCAGCTTCTTCCCCAATTCCTATCTCTTTTATTCGAAGGTCATTGGTATATTCTGCCATCTTTAATCAAGTGATATCGATAGAGCGTCTGCTGCAAATCTAGGTGTGATTCCGCTTGATATAGAAAGCGAAGCGGTTAGTTCACCGAAAAATAAAACTTCTGAGTCAGCAGGGCTAGTATCCTCTCCTCTTGTTCCGATAGAGAAGAAAGTTGCCGTGTTAGATCCTCCAGTACATTGCTGAAAGCTAATCTCTGCTGCATTTTTTACTGTTGTAGTTCCAGAGCTATCTGTTACTGTCCATCCCGAAGTTGAACGAGCTACAGCCTGTCGTGCGTACCCAGTATAGTCACATTCACTCACGGACTGATTTGTGGGATTTTCGCCTGGGCTGTCGGGGGCCGCTGTGTGGAGAGCTACATATAGACTTCCGGCAGTACTAGACCCCCGCAATCCTGAAGAATCTCCAATCTCTAAAGTCGGACTACCTTCATTATTGAAAATAAGCTCCAACAAATAGTGTTCAAATTTATCGCTTGCTGCCATTTAAATTCTCCTAGCTGGTTGTGCGGGTTATATCGCGCACTACTTTTACCTTTCCAATAAGAAGGGTAGTTATGTTACCGGAACTATCAACTTCCTGCAAGTCATAGTTGTAAGTTCCAGGGCTCAAGGTTTCTGTAAGTGTTGACGAGAATGTCATATAGATTATGCCACTTGTCGACTCTGGAGACCCCGAACCGATTGGTCCAATCTGAGCATCTGCTGAGCTATCCTCAGCAGTAGCACTAGACTTAAGAGTCATCCAATAAGAATTTCCGGTAATATCAACAGCATTACCGTCACTATCCTTAATAGTAAACTTTAACGTCCATGTATCTCCTCTCGCAAATGAAGATAAGTTTTTTTGAGTATATGCCATAGGGTTACATAAAAAGGCTTTTTTCTTCTGAGAGAAAAGTAAGAATATATTGAGTTACGAAGAATTATACTATCTCCAAACCTTGGTGTCAAGATTTATTTTTTCTTCGTCTTCGTTTGTTTGATTTTCGCTTTGGTTTATATCCCGCTTTAATTGCTCCGAGTAGTCTTACCATACGCTTTGCAGCAGTTTTTGACTTAGCTTTTGCTTTCTTTTTTAACTTCTTACCTCGTTTTGTATATACTGTAGTTCCTCTAACAACATAGGGCATTGTGTTCTCCTAAAGTTGACGGTGTTTCCATCCCTTGAGAGTATCTCCCAACTCTTCATAAAATCTCATGTCTGTTCCCTCTTCAGTTTTTTCTGCTGTGTACCACTCGCTTTTAAATACAAGTTCCCACATTTGAAATTGAATTGCAAGAGCTTGTTTTCTAAACTCTTTATCGGGCCACAGAAACCATACATTTCCCCACGGTTTATCAAAAACTGCAACTCTTATTATAGGATCAAATGTAACATCTACTTTTCGTATCTCATGAATGGCTCTTATTCTTTGTCCGCCTACGATAGGCCACCACTCATCACTTAATAGAAAAGGATTTTTTATATCCTCCTTTACTATATTTTTCATAAGAGGCTCATTCAGTGCAATATCTTCTATATGTCTTGCAGGTACCTTTTTTGTTAGTATTTGTGAAGCTTTTCTCCAATGCCATGTAAAAGGTGGGATTGGATAAGTTTCTGCTAGTTCTTTGGCTATTCTATCTGAAGCCATATTGTTCTCCTAAATTAAGAAGGTGGGGTTGGCCAAGTAACATCCTCGATATCTGTAATATCTTTATTACTGGCAGGTAAATCTCTAAGCGACTGTCTATAAGTATTCCATTCTGCTTTTTTTGAGTCAGATAAAGGAGAGTCGCTAAATTGAGTCCAATCAGTAGTTTGAAGAGTTTTATTACGAATAGTACGAAGCTCTAATAAAGCTTCTGAGTTAAGCTCTTCATTAGTTGGAAAATCATCAACTAAAACTCCGTCTTGAACTTTTTTATTTGGTGCATAGCTTGCCTCTAAAATTGACTCTCCGTGTTTTAACTCTTGTAAAGAAAAGTCTGAGTCAAGACAGTGTCCAAATCTTAATATCTCACCATTAGAATTATAAATAATAAATTTTTTCATTTTTTTGTTTCCAAAACAAATAATGAACAACCCGTGCTCATTGTAATATTGTTGCCTGTACCCGATGTTCCTGTTTTTGCTTGAATTTTTATCGTATTACTTCCTGCAGATGGACTATCAAGACGAAAAAATCGAGTTGATTCATAGCCTCCACCATTATCTCTACTAAGACTAGGCCCAGCTAATAGAGTACTTCCGTGTAAAAATTGTGAACTTCCGCTAAAGTTTCCCGCATTTCCAGTTCCAGACCAAACAGCGTTAAAAAATGCAACTACAGGAGCACCTGTAGAAGTCCAAGTCAATGATAATACATCAGTAAAAGTTTGACTGTTTATAGTTACTGTGCTAGAAGCTTGAACGGCAGTGTTAATTGTAATAGCATTATCTTGTACTTTTACAGTCTGAACAGCATCATCTGCTATTTGCAAAGTGTCAATATTTCCAGATGCTATTGTTAAACTTGTAATATTATTTGCAGCTATTTTTGCTGTGGTAATTTGATTTGCAGCTATTAAAGCACTTGTAATATTACCAGAAGCTATTGAAGCTGTAGTCACATTATTAGAAGCTATTTTAGCTGTTGTAATATTGTTTGCTGCTATTTTTGCAGTTGTAACAGCTAATGCGTTTATTTCTGCAGTTCCAACTGCATCAGAAGCTATTTGAGCAGTATCGACAGCATCCGTAGCTATTGTTGCGCTTGTAATTTGATTTGCTTGTATTTTAGCAGTTGTAATTGCACCTGAAGCTATTTCAGCAGTACCAACAGCTTCAGCATCTATTTTTGCAGTTGTTATTGCATCAGCAGCTATTTGAGCAGTATCAACTGCTCCTGCAGCTATTGTTGCGGTTGTAATATTATTTGCTGCTATCTTAGCAGTTGTAATATTATTTGCTTTAATATGAGCAGTTTCAATTTGATCAGAAGCTATTTTAGCAGTTGTAATTTGATTTGCACCTATGGCTGCAGTTTCAATTGCTCCCGCATCTATCTTTGCTGCTGTAATTGCATCCGCAGCTATTGCTGCTGAGTCCACAGCACCGGCATCTATCTTTGCTGCTGTAATTGCATCCGCAGCTATTGCTGCTGAGTCCACAGCACCAGCATCTATTTTTGCGCTTGTGATTGCGTCAGCGGCAATATCTAAAGTACTAATAGATCCTGAAATTATTTGTTGAGTTCCAATAGCATTTGCTTGTATAGAAGCTACACCGATTGAATTTGCTAATATTGCCGCAGCTCCTATTGAGTTTGCAGCAATCTGCGCTGTTCCGATTGCATTTGCCGCGATCATAGCCTGCTCTATAGAGTCTTCTGCTACATTTCTTCCTGTTATAGCATTTACCGATACATGAAAATTTTCTAAAGCATTTGGGGCTATAACTATTGCATTTACTGATTGTGCAGTTATATTTTGATTTTGAATAGAGTTTACAGCTATTGCAGCATTTATTACTGAACCAGCAGACATATTTGCTGACTCAATAGAATCAGATGCTATATTTGCATTTATAACTGCGTTTGTAGAAAGCTCAACACTTGAAATAGCATCAGCTTGAATATTTGCTTGAGCAACAGCATTTGCAGCTATTTTAACAGAATCAACAGAACCTGCTGCTATTTCTTGAATACCAATAGCATTTGCAGCTATGTTAACAGAATTAATTGAATTTGCGGCCATCTCTTGAAACGTAATTGCATTTGCTGCTATATTTACAGTCTCTATAGCTCCTGAAGAGATATTTACAGACTCAATAGCGTTTGCACCCATCATAACACTATTTATAGAACCTGCGGTAATATTTGCAGAACTAATTGAGTTTGCTGCCATATTCACAGACTCTATAGCTCCTGCTTGAATATTTGCTGTTCCTATTGCATTAGCAGCAAGACTTAGATTCTCTATAGAGCCTGCTGCAATTTCAGCAAACTTTATAGAATTTGCTTGTATAGATGCGTTTGTTATTGAATTTGCTGCAATATGAACTTGATTTATTGCTTCTGCAGCTATATTAGCCGCTTCTATAGCATTTGCAGAAATTAGAATATTTGTTATGCTTCCTTCTGATAAAACATCTGCATCTACTGATCCAGAAGTAATTTGAACTGAGCCTACAGAGTTTGCAGCGAGTTCTGCAGCTTGTATTGCGTTTGGCCCAACAACAGTGCCAGAAAAAGGCAAAAGAGTAAATCTACTAGCGTCATCTTTTAAAACTCTAGTAACCAGACTATCTTCAACAAAGTCCGGCTTAAAAGTTTGTTTAAAAACAAAGTCGTTAGTAAATGCTCTATCAATACTATTTTCAAGCATTATAGTATTATCATTTACAATATTCGCAACTCTTCCGTAAAAAGCAGTGTCATTTAAAGCAATAGTACTAGAAGTATCGAATCTTATTAAATCTCCTTCTGAAAAATCAGTAGTAAAAGAAGTGCTTGATCCACTTACCTCAAATGATCCTCTAGAAATTGTAATTGTTCCACTTGCTTGTGTTAGTCCAAAAGTATCTGGGCTTCCGCTCTGCCCTACAATTTTTAACCATTGTTGATTTGCAGTAAGAGTAGGACTTACTTCTTCATCAGAAAACTTCCATCCAAAATGATGTTGAACTTCTAAAGCTATGAAGTCATTAGTAAATTTTAAAGGACTCTCATCTTGTGGGTGATGACATAAAAAAGCTGTTGTTCCTTGACCTAAACTGCCAAAATCAATAGTTTCAGAAAGTAAAGCTACATTTTCATACTCATATGTATTTCCTGTAACACTTTGAAAAACAAAGTCGGGACTATGAAAAGTAAGAAGCCCCGTAATAGGATGAATTTTCATAGTGGTAGAACAATAGCCTCCTCGAGGTAATGAGAATATTCTATCGTTACTTTCATTTGCAGTTAATACCAAACTACGAGTTACAGTTACAAAATCAGAAACATTTCCTTCCGTATTTCTAGTTCTAATTTTTGCGGTATAGATTCCAGGCCCAGCAATACCAGGCAAAGTAAATCTAGTGCTTTCAGTAGATAGCCTTCTACGTATTGGAGTAGAGTAAGGGCCTCCATGAATCTCTATATCATAACCAGCTAATTTTCTATACTTTGTAGATACTGTTTCATATTGAATGACTGAGGGGGTACTTGCAGCCTCATATACTTTGGCTGTAGTATTATTTACTCCTCGTGTAAGTCCTGTTAATGCATTTTTAGGGCTACCTAGACTTATTCCCGAAAACTTAATCCATTCAGTATTGTCTCCACTACCTATACGTATAAAACCTCCTTCCTCACTAAAATATTGAGCATCTTCTACATATATAACAGTGTCAGTATCTGATAAATCTTGAGCAAGTTGAGTTACTGCTTCAACAGCAGGACTTCCTACTTGTTGATAAACAGTTTCTGTGGGAACAACATTAAGAGGCTCAGACCAAGCTAAGACAGCTCTAGTATTTCTTCCAAGAGCTGTTTGCTTATTTGTTCCTTCTGCTGTTAGTCTCGGGCCATAATTTAGTATTCTTTGAACATAAGTAAGGGCAACTTCAGTTGGTTTTGGAATTTGTGCTTCGTTAATAGGAGCTGCTTCTTCTGACTCTGTTAAAGTAGTAGCATATCCAAAATCTATAGCATCAAATTTTCTATCGTAGAAAAAGGAAGCTACTACATTTACATTTCCATCATCATCTTCAGAAGTGCCTAAAACTCTATATTGTTTTGGTTCTTGAGTTCCACCAGCTTTATTTCTGATCGCATAAATATTTTCTTCTTTAGGAGGAGAAGTAAAAGCTGAACCTACTACAATATGTGAAACAGTTCCAGAGTTAGAAATATCTTTTCTCTGTAAATGTCCTTCTGGAGCCCAATGTAGTCTCACATGCTCTCCAGAGTCATCAACAATACTTGAAGCCATTTCTTCTGAAGATATAGTAACTAAATTAGAGGGCGACCCCGCTGTAAAACCTGCTAAAATTATGTCTCCTCTCACATAAGAGACACTATTTATTGTAACTGCATCTTGAATAAGATAAGCTGCAGGTTCTGGAAAAAATACAAAAACTTCATAATCTTTTGACGCGTCTAAAGTAATTTCTCTATCTATAGCAAAGGTAGTTGTAGTAGCTGCAGGACTTTCAAGAGAAATTCTACCGCTAAACTCTACAGAGTCTCTTTGCTGGTCTTGAACATAAATTATATCTCCTGGGCCTATAAAGTATCCTGCTTGTCCCGTAGCAAATTTTACAAGTTCTGTCTCTTGTCTAGAAGTTACAACTTGCCAAAGTCCTACTCGTCTAGCTTGTCCTTTACTAGTACAGCCAAAAGCTGCAACATCATAAGGAACAAATCTATTTTTTTGTATTATATCGTCATGATCTTCAATTAATTCAACTCTTTGAGTATAGTTTGCTGCAGGGTCATTCCAAGTTACTCTTATTTGATTTTTTTGTATTCTATCTGAGGTAGACTCATATGAAAATCTTCCTCCTATAACATTTCCTTGGGTAAAGGTATACACAGGTTCTCTTGGAGCATCTTGAACAGGCGTCACCACTCCATTCATCCAGTATACCATACCTCTAAATACTGTTGCTAAATCTTTTAATAGTTTATAGGCTTCTACTTGTCTAGTAATATATGCATTGCAAGTAAATCTAGGTTCTTTTCCTCCTTTTCCATCTGGAACTAATTCATCGCAGTATCGTGCTATAGAATATAGAGCATATTTATCTATAAGGCTAGGTTCTATTATTTTTCCTAGACCATACCTCTGATTTACACATAGATCATAAAATACCCAAGCAGGATTATTGCAGTATACAAGCCTCCCATTTATAGAGCTACCACTATAAGTGCTTAAATCTCCTCTAAAAGCTCCATTCCAGTCTTGTTCAACATTTGCATCAATACCAGTACTAACATTTCTAGTATATTTTGCTTGATTTGACCCTGCCTCTTCTCTAGTAATATAGTTTGTAGGAACTTGAATTTTTAAACCTCTTAAATGGTAGCCTCTAACCGGAGGTCTAGGAAAATCTTCTGCTCCAAAGGTCGCAACAGCATAAGCACTTAAAGGATATTGAAGCGAATCAGTTACCATAGCTTCTATAGTTTGAAGAGTTATAACTCCTATATGTTTAAATTTATCGTCAAGTCCTGTTTGTTCTTCGGGACTTACCTTATTCACAACAATTCTCCAATCTGTAAAAGGTTGATATTGTTCTATAGAAAAGGTTAACTCTTCTAATCTTCTTTTATCAAATTGACCATATATCAATCCTTGATGCTGTAGTCCAGTAGCATCAAATTTTGGACTGTTAAATAGACTTGTATGAGTATAGTTTCGTCTTCCTGCTAATTGAACAGTATTATATGTACTTCCACCATCATTACTATATTCAAATAAAACTTCTACTTCAAAATAACTATCATGATCGTCTCCATTACTTTCATCTACAAGACGAAGTCCTTGAGGCATATCAAAAGTAACTTTTAATCTGTCTATCTCACTTGCATTAGTAAGACCCATAGTGTCAGAAGCCACAACTGTGGGTGAGGCACTACCACTAAATTTTGTTGATCTTTTAAGTTGAATCTGAGGAGAATAAAGATAACTAGCATTTGTAGCAATAGAACCTTTATCAGGTCCAGGTTTTTGGTCTACAGTACCTGTTCTGAAAGCATAAGAAACATTGCTAAAATTCCATTTACCTCCCGTGGAGTCTCTCATATTTTCATAGATAGGAGGATTTATTATGACGGAAGCATTCGTAACAGAAGTAGTAGGTTCTTTTGCTAAAATAATTTGTGAAGCACTTACATTTACTGAACTAATAAGACATCTAAAACCAAACTTAACTGTGCTAGAAGCAGTTACTCCTGCAACAGCTTTAACGTCTAACTGAACTACAGTAGAAGAATCAAATCCTGTTATAGTTGCAAATAAAGAATCTCCATTAGCTCCCGCTCCAGGAATTTCTACAGGAACTTGATTTGTCCAGCCTAGTTGTTGATCTGGACTTCCAGAATCGAACCCAGCCATATCAGTAGTAAAAAAACTAGATGAAGCAACAAGTCTAGTGCTATTTGCTGCTATACTAAAAGTAACGCTTCCTATAGCTTTTCCCGCGCCTCCTATTGTAACATATCTTAAACCCACGAAAGATTCATCGATACCATCAAGAGCATTATTAGATACAGTTAAAGTAGTGTGGGGGCTTCCAGAAGTTGTTCCTAAAGTAATTATTTCTTTTTGGCCGGTATTAGTATCTTTATCTCTTAATGGGATTCCATTAAAAGTAACAGACTCGGCTGAATTTACAAGACCTTCAATAGGCCCCTCACTGAGAAGATCGTAAACAATACCATATTGTTTTTGACTTAACCCAGTACTATTATCAGTACGAACCGGAGCACCATAAAATTGCAAATAATCGGGTGCTTCTTCAAAACCATCATTAGTGGCTGCCATTAGCTAGTTCCTCTTTCTGCATCGCCTGACCTATCTCTAGGATTATTAGAAGCTCTTAAACCTGATGATATTATTTTATCAGTGCTGTAAGATTGATTGATTACTGCGCCTCCTATTAGCATTTCTCCATATAATAAGGGAACAGGAAAACCTTCTTTTATATGCTCAGAGTTTCCATCAAATAAATAGTTATCTGGAGTTTCTCTGTCAACTTCAGGCCCAGGCATTAATAATTGAGTAATACCCTGTAAAGCCAAGCTAGCAGCTAGTCCTAGGGTCGTAGATAATGCAATTGATGCAGCTGTGCTGGCACCAGCTTGAGTACCCGCTGTCCACAAAGTTTGTTCCAATCCTGGAATTGGAACAAAAAATACAACGATAATAATTACTATAGCTAATAATATTTTTGCAAAACCGCTTTTAGCTCCTGCGGGAACAGCGGTAATTATTATATCCTCATCATGAACGGAAAGCATTAACTCTTCTTCTCCAACATACTCGCCCCCTCTTTTTATTGCAAAATCTGTTCCATTCTCATTACAGTCTAGTAAGTATTGTCTGAACTCAGGTCTTTGGCACTGTATAAGTTTAAATATGTCTTTTAAATACTCAACATTCATTTCCCAGACTTCTCCAAACTTTTCTCCCATGTCTCCTAGTAGTATTACTCTTTGCATTCTTTGTGCCTCAATATTTTATACTTATTCTTGCCCCATAAAGAGCCGGTCAAGTTTTCTCTGCAAGAAAGTCTGTTTTCTGCATGATGTAATAATTTATCGTTTCCTAAATATACCCCACAATGATTTGGAACACTAGCACGAATATTAAATAAAAGACCATCATGTTTTTGTATACTGCCATCTGTTACTTCTTCAAAACCATAATGCTGAAAAAGATCGTCAAAATAATTTAATCCTTTTTCCCACCAATCGTCTTCATATAAAAGTCTACTTCTTTTTAAATAAATATTTAAAGTTTCATAGTAATCTATTACTAGCTGCCAACAATCTAATACTCCAAACTCATAAGTTCTTCCTATTAAAGGAATAGTTTCTCTATTTGGCTTTAAATGATGCATTTTTCCTTCTGGCCAACTAAATATATACGAGTCTACATTTAACGTATTACACATTTTTATATCTGCTTCACTAGGTTCTTCGCTTTCATCGGGATGGCTATGAACTATTGCAATTATATCTGATTTTAAACTAGCTCTTACATAATCCGAGCTATCCATTATAAAATGATCATCCTCTTCTGCAACATTTTTACAAGGAAACCATTGACTTTTTCCTTTTACTACTCCTATTACTCCGCAACCCTCTCTAGGGTATTCTTTTTTAAAATGATCTAATATTTCTTCTATGTGGGTATTTATCATCCGAATACCTTGGTTCCTGGAAAACCTCCGAAAGGTAGTTGGCCCTCTTTCTTTATAACACTAGGAACTTTATAATCTGGAGACGCTGTTCCTGAGTCACTAAACTGACATCTAAATCGTATAGCGCATCCATTTAAACTTTTTGAACACTGATCGCCTAACTCCCAGTAAGAGTTGTGATCTGGAGTTGCATTATGTGCATTTGCATCTTGCGTTCTTGCCATTACTTTCCACAATCTTACATGAGTATCTGGGTCAGGACTTACTGAACTTTCTCTATCGTAAGTTACATAAGCATTATGTTCAGAGTCTGTAAAAACACTATATGCAGTGCTAGCACTATAAACACTATATACTCTTACTCTTCTCCAGTTTGCATTTTGATCATTTGGGAATCCGGGATTATTAGTAGTTCTTCTTGCTTGCCAATATTGATAAATAACTCCTGTATCTACCAAAGCTCCAGTACTAGAAATTTTTTCAAAATCGGGGGAAGCAAAAGTAGTCCTATAAATTCTATCTTGTACTATAGCTCCTGAGAAGTAGTCGTTTTCTACAGAATCAATATGAACAACAGGCTCATCTTTTTTATTAAAATAAACTGTTCTTAGCACTCCACTACTATCGGATATTTTACCATACTCACTCCAAGTACACCCACCAATTCTATTTTCGGGAAGTTTATCATCACAAGCCCCTGTATAAATCCAAGAACAAGCATTACCAGTAATAACTCTTCTAGGAGTCATTATTCCTGTTAAATCATAGCCTGCAGCTAATTCAAACATTATAACTTCCGGAGTCTCGTCAACTATTCTATCTAAAAAATACATTTGAACCGGGTATTCTATTACTCTATCTGGAGAGTCTCCTGATTGTCCGTAAGTATATTTATATAAAGTTTTTCTCCTATAAAGTCTTTTTCCTAGTAAATCTTTATTAGTTAGCACAGTACCATCAGATAGTTGCAAAGTATCCCCAAAAGTACTAAGTACATTTGCAAACTGTATTACAGGTCTTTGAGAAGGCCCATCTGTTTGAACTTCAAAACCCTCTGCTGTTACAGGTACAGGAGTATAAGTATTAATTATAGAGTTATCTTCTCTATCTCTCATTTGAATAGAAGATAGGTCTTCTTCTACTCCACTAAAAAAATGAGCATACTCATTATCTTTTAGTTGAAGTTCCCATAAAGTAACTATAGGGGAATCTATTTCCTGTTTTTGAACATCTTGTACTATGTCGCTTTCTATATTCATGCTTCATATACTCTTCTTAATTGTGCTGTCAAAGTAGTTGCTCCAGTTTGTGTATGAGTTTTATTCCATTGAGAACAAATAACTTTTATATCTTTTTCACCTGTACCTTCATTTGAATCTGGTATAGTAAAAGTAAACTTAGTTATTCCTAAAGTCCCTACAAAAAAAGCTTCTAAGTCGTCTGTTTCAGTATTGGGACGATTTGAAAATGCTAAGTCATATACTTCCACCATTGAGTTTAAACCAAAAGTACTTCGTTGTTCGTATCCATCTCCAAACTCAGCTCTTAATATTCTTGGATTAGTTCTTTTAGTAAACCCTCTATCAGGAGCTACAGGAGCAGAAAATCCTGTTATATTTCCACCATTGTTTAATTTTAATCCAATTGCCACTATGCCGCTCCATAAGGACTTAAAATCCCGCCAGGTCGTTTTTGTCTTTGAAGTTCTTCTTGAACTGCCATTGCCACCATTTGACCCATTTTTTGCATTCTTTCTTGCTCTGACTGCCCGCCTTGAGTTTGAGAAGTTTTACTTCCATCTACAGCTATATTTACAGATACATTATTAACACTAGTACCTGATCCTACTGCTCCAGATACCTCTACTGGAATTGTTTTTCCGTCTGGAAGGGGAACTACGGCTTCTGTTCCATGTAAAGTTACAGGATAACCAGATTTAGGTCCACTTGCAATCCCTCCAGGAGAATAGCTAGCTCTCTTTTTACCGTTAGATACTACGCCTCCCATAGCCAAAGGAACTGCAGAAGCGGTTGTTTGCATCATTGCAGCTATCATTTGTTGAGCCGCAGCAAAAACCATATCAATACCTGCACCTACAAAATCTCCTGATGCCAATTTACTTTGTGCTGAGGCAAATTTACTGTCTGCTCCTGCTTTAAGAAAGTCTTTTGCAGCAGCTTTATTATCTTTTGAAGCATCTAGCATGGTACTTGCTGAAGCATCTCCTTTCTCCAAAACTTGATCTTGTTTTTTATCTTGTCTGTTTTGTTTGTTTCTACCTCCGCTACCTGTTTGACCTGAAATAAGTGCTCCAGCATCTCCTCCTGCAACTCCTCCTGTAGCTGCGTCAGTCACTTTAACGGATATAGGATCAGTATCCGTACCATCGGGAGCTCCTAATAGTGCTGCTTGAGACTTTACACCCCCTAACTTTGCTTCTGTAGTAAACGCAGGATCATTTGCTTGGAAAGCCCCAGGTGCATTATTAGCTTGATTTTGTTCATTTATAGCTTCCGCTTTTCGCTGACCTCTAGTTTTAACATTGAAAGCGTCTTCTCCTGCCTCTTGAACTGCTCCAATAGCTGTTTTTACTGTTTCAACTATTTTTACATGAAGGGGCCTTGCTAAGGTTCCGTCGGGTACTGCATTAGTTGCTGCTGTTGGAGCTGGTCCTGACTCTCCCTCTAATAGTAATTTGGCTCTATCAGTTTGCGCTAACCCTCCGGGAGCAAATGCAGCAGCAGCGTCGTCAAAAGCCTCTTTAATTTTTAGCCTAACTGCTTCTCCACCATCTTTGTAAGTTTGAAGAAGTTTCTTTCTTGCCTCTTCGGCTTTCTGCTCTTCGGTTTTTTGACCAAAAAGACCCATAATACTATCAGTAATATTTCGAGATAATTGTTTTGCCAAACCTTGAAGAGCACTTCTGCCTATTTTTAGTATTGCATCTTTTACGCTGCTCTCCTGTCCAGTTATTAAATCATAAATATTTGCTTCAAGACCCTGCTCTAACCCATTTTTTAAGGCTTGCCCCATTTGATAAGCTGCACCCTGTTGTTTTGTTAATAGGTCTAATTGTGCTTGTAATAAAGCTTGTTTTTCTCTATTTATGACTAAAGAATTCATATCTTCTTCAGATAATCCTTTGCCATTAGCAGCTATTGCCTGTAGAGTAAGGGCTTCCTGCTCTCTTGATTTTAAGATTTGGATTCCAAGAGCATCTCTTTCCTGTTCAACTTTTATGTTTTCTAATTGATTTTTTGTAAGTCCAGTTTGCGCTTCAACATTTGCTCTTTGACGTCGTAAGTCTACAGCTGCCATACCAGCCTCAAAATCTCTTTGAGCTCTGAGAATTTTTAATATTTCAGCTTGTCTTGCTAACTGTAGGGCCAACTCAATATTTTGTTTTTTGCTAAAATCTAAACTCTTTTTTAATTCTTCGCCTATCTTAGTAAGAGTCACTACACCGTCTTTATCAACGTTAAAAATTTGTGCATCAGGACCTTCAAGTCCTGATATAATAGTAGCAAACCGTCCCGCAGGTAAAAGAGTTCTAAACGCAGAATCTATTTCTTTTGGCAAAGATTTCAAAGACTGTTCTAACTCTTTTATCGAGTTTCCAAACTCTTCAAACTGTCGTTCTGCCTCTATGACTTCTTTTTTTACTACATCAAAATTAGATGTGGATGCATTTTTAAATTCTTCTAACGCTTTTTTATACCTTTGTCCTGTACTAGAACTTGAAGTAGGCAAGAGATTTAAAGCTTCTATTGTTTGATCTATTCTATCTTTAGTTACTTGTTCTATATCTTTCAAGCCAGTAGCCCAGTTAGTGTATACTCCTGCTATTGTAGAATTAAATTGCTGGGCCCAAGTTGTTCCAGTTAAAAAATCAAAAGCAGCCCCAAAAGGAGAAAACAGTTGTAAAGCTTCAGCTAACTTTGTACTTTGTTGTTCTGCTTCTTCTATTTTTTTCTGCAACTCATCAAACATAGCAGAAGATTCTGCAGCAGTTTGAGAGAGGTCAAACTCAGCAATAGCTTTTAAAGTACTAAGAGTTGCAGCAAAGTTTCCTTGCATATCTTCTCCCAGTATTCTTTGAACTTTAGCAAAATCTTTAAACTCTTCATTTAAACTGTCGGTTCTATCTACTAATCTTTGTACATCATCGCTTAAGTCTTTAAAGCCTAACGTTTCTTTAAAAAAGTTTTTTATAGAATCTGGAAGAAGTTCAAAACCAAGAAGCAATGCTCCCAATAAAGGAAAAATTCTACCAAATAATTTTGGAAGAAAACTAATTGCTGCTCCTATTCCTGTAGTAATGGCTCCTGCAACTTTTAAAGCCCCTGATTTAAAAGAAGTTACAAGACCTGTTACTGACAACTTGCTTTTTTGCATAGTAGAGGTAACAGTACTCCCTAAAGTAAGAGTAGCTGCTTGCATATCTCTAAAAGCAGCTATGTATTGTGTACGTAGCTTTTGAGTCATTCCTGCAAAAGCGCCAGTTCCTGCTTCTGCTGCTTTTATGTTAGATACTAAAGTTCTTAATGATACGTTGCTGCCTTTTGCTAAAGTTTGTGCTCCTCTAAATCCTGTTTTTTGTTGTTTTTCTAACTGTAGCAAATCCGAAGCTGCTTGTTTTTGCAAATCTCTAGCCGCTGTAGGATCTCCCTCCATAAATTTTATAGCAGCTAACTCTCCTTTGGTTTTCTTTGAAAAAGCTGTAACTCTTGCACTTAACTTATCGAGGCCCCCAGTAACCTTGGTAACCATTTCTTCAGCACCCGGCACTATAGCTTTGAAAGCACTCACTAACATAGGAGCTGCAATTAATAAAGCAGCAAAAGGATTGAAGGATGCTAACTTAGCTAAAGGAGTTAAAATAGTTGAAGCAGCATCTCTTATAGTATTAACTAAATCATCAAAAGCTTTTCCAAACTGATTAAAAGCATTTGCTGCTGGATCTGTAATCTCTAATATTCTTGAATACTTTTCTTCTGCTTGAGTAAGGACTTCGTTTGCTACAGCTTGTTGTCTTTCAAAAGTAGTTAAATCTTTTCCTAATTTTCCTATTTTTCTTCCATAGTTTTCTGCAGCATCTTCTAATCTAAGTATAATACCTAATTCATCTAATAATTCTGGTTCTGCTTTTGTTACACCACGTATTAAACGATTAAATGAATCAGTTAAATCTCTACCCAATACTAAAGAAGTATCTTTTGCTGCTTTTCCTAATGAAACTAATTGAGTTTGAGATAAACCTGCAGCAGTACCTATTGCTGCTGCTTGCGAAGCGTCTCTAAATTGAATTTGTGCGTCCGTGGCTGCAATTATATCATTAGTAAGAGTTCTCATTGCAATACCGGTAGATAAAGTTTGAGCTTCTTGACCAGCTTGTAAAGCAGATAAGTCTCCTGCTGATTTTAAGAAATTAAAAGCAGCACTTAAAGCAAAAACTTGAGCAGCAAAAGCAGCATAGGCGCCAACAAGTCCGCCCATGCCTTGAGACATTTTACTAAAGTTTTTGCTAGCGTTTGATGATGTTTGAGCAACTCCCTTTATATTTCTATCGGCAGTTCTAGACCCTTCTCCAACCTGACCTAAAGTAGCATTTAATTTCTTTGCGCTTTTTTCAGTAAGTTGAATAGTACCATTATCATCAACATTTACGGTTACTTTTACTTCATTTTTTGCCATTACGACCTTACGTTATGAGCATACTTTTTACCGCCCACCTTGCTCTTTCTTTCTTGAGCTTTTCTTTCTCTTTCCATTCTCTCATTTATATCTTTGGTATATATTCTTTGTATATCACTTACAAAATTACATACAACTGGTATATTTTCTATTTGATAAATATCTAAAAGACTTTTTATAGGTGCCCAGTCTTTTCCTTGGTATGTTCCAGATTGCCCTATCCATAAATCTGGTAGCAATCCATATATAAAAAATGCCGCTTGCACCTCATAAGGAAAATCCTCTAAGGTGGGCGGCATTCTATCTGGATCTGGTTCTTGTCCTAGTTCTTCACAAATTCTTAGATAAGTTTCAAAATCTACGTCGTTGGTTCTTTTGACGTTTGCCTCAATTTTTCTAAGGCATTCGGAGACTTGTTTCGAGTAAAATTTTCAAGGTCACTGACAGCCTCCGTGACCCACGTATCAAACGAATTTGAATTTCTCATCAATATTTCTGCCTCCTCTGGAGAGTAGGGCAGTTCTGAATTAGGATCTAGTCCATCTGTATCCACTAATAGAAGCTCTTCTAAATAAGACACTTTAAGACCTTTCCATCCTTTAATTACAGCAGCAGTATATTCTACAACAAATTTATCTTCGTCTAAAATTTCTTCTGGTTGATGAGTTCGTCGATTGAACTTTGTAGTAATTGTCTTTTTTCTAAGTTTTAATAATTCTTCTCTTGCTAAGTAGCAAAGATCGATTTCAAAACCTTCCATACCCGGAAAATCTACAGTAACGGTTTTACTTGGAGTCATAAGACTCTTTAAAGAAATATCGCTCATTATTATGTTATCCCTGTTGAAAGAAATATCGGGGGATATACTCCCCCGACTTCCTATAAATTATACTTAATTCTCAACTCGATGTCAAGAATTATTTTTCCCTATCCTACTCGGCATGATAGATAATAGTCGCTTCGTCCGTATTATCGATATCACCATCAGAAGGCTGACCATGGAATCCTATATCCAAGGTAAGCAAGTCTTCCAAGTTAATTGAAGGAATTTCTAAGTGAGCCGTGGGCAGACTAAACTGTACACCGGGCTTATTACCATTTCCTCCAACATGAATATCCAAGTCGAATACGTTTCTGGTGTCGTCAGTATCTGCAACCAAATCTGCAAATAGCTCACCACTCTTACTGTCACTTTGATTGTTATCCAAATAACAAGTAATATTACCAGAAACCGATCTTGCACCTGTTACGTTTGCAAGTGGGTTATTTACAATACCTAGTTCTTCTGGAGTAAGGTATGTAATATTATTTTCAAATGTTATACTTCCGCCTGTGGCTACAACATTATAAGTATCTTCAGGGCTAACATCATTTCTTACGAGTGTGATATCAGTCAATCTGTTTCTTATAAAGTTTGAAGTACCTGTGATAGCTTCTGTATAGTTTGCTGTAATGCTGTCCGCAGGAGAGTTAGCTAATGAGTAATCCTCCAAGGTTCTAGCAAAACCACTCCATTGAATAGTTGCGATACCATCAATGTCAAAGTCTATAGTAGCTGAATTTACCGCTGCTCTGGAGGCTTTGTAAACTTGGTTATTACCAGTCTCTTCAAAAGCAAAGTATAAGTTCCAGTTATCTGACATAGCTGCCACGTTTGACGCGCTAAAATCAAATGTTGCGGTAGCGGCTGCATGAGTAATTGGACTAATCTGAGGAGAAACTTGATCTCCATTATCCCAATTATCTGAGCCATCATACATACCAGCACCAATAAACATAGCCCAAAGTGCCTCTTCTACTGCGTGAACAGTATTAGGAGACAGGCTAGAGCTAAGATGTGGTCTTGCATATGTACTAAAACTCCACTCCACTGGAGCTAGCGAGTCGTTGAACAAAAGTCGTCCTCTTCGAGATGTATTGCCTGCTTCGTTTACAGTAATTTCTGAAGTGTTGATAGCTTGGCTAAAAGTAAATCCTTCCAATACAGGTATTTGCCATATGAAAGGAGGACTCGTTACACCACCGTGACTACTCGTGAGTTCAACATACAGTTTCGCGTTACGTTGAAATTGTAATGCCATTTTTTATCTCCGTTTTCCTAACTTTCTAAAAGTTACTTAATATCGAACCTCACAGACAATCTCACCGACGCCTAATGGTTCGAGCACTCCTTCGTCGGTATCGAGGCTTAGCACAGTGATTAATTGTGTATATTGAAAATCATACTTCCTATCAACATACCTTAATCGACTATGTGTTTCTAAGACCGTCTCGACGTCTTCCAATAATCCTTCAAGAGCCTCTACAGAATTTTCATCGTTTACATAACATCTGAATGTTACATTCATAAATCTGGTTTTATTCTGCGCTCCTAGATATTCTCTTGTTTCTGCTCCAGCACTTATATGTACTGCTGGAAATTCATCTACCTCATCCCAAAACTTTAATCGACGAGATACATTACCATTTAAATCTGTTCTATAATTACCACTACCGTCTATCTCCTCTAGTTTTTCTACGATAGCATCGATTATAGCAATTCTTCTAGAGGTATACTCTCTTGGGCTGGTCATTATGTTCTCCTAGTAAAAAATCTTCCTTGTAAAAGAGTTGCTGCTATTTCTCTAATAGAAGCATCTATAACCTTTCTAGGGTCTCTTTCTGGAGTAGCCCAAGGAGCTGTACCTTGACTCATCTCAAATACTTGGTAAGGATTCTTTTGATAGGTATAACCTATAGAAGGAAATCCTTTATTAGTAACCGATACATCTGTTATTCTTGCACTACTTGCAAATCTTCCTGTTATATTTTCAAGTCCAGGAGGTCCCATATTCTTAGCCACTGTAGCAGGAAGTTTATTGTTTATAAGAGCAGCTAAATTAATTGCTCCTCTACTAACTTGTGATGTTCTTCCTTTTTTAAAATCAAATTCAAAAGGCTCTGTAAAACTTAGAGCATTAACTTTTGGTTTTGATTTCTTCTTAGCTTTTCCTTTTGAAAACTTAACTTTGGTATTTTCAAAATTCTTAGTAGTAATATTTTTACCTGTAAATTTTAAAGCTTTTAAAATCTTTTTTCGTTTAAAACTTAAAGCAGAGTCTGATCCTGCCATTTCAATTAATTCTGCTTCAGGAAGAGACTCTAATACTTTTGTTATGTCTTTTCTTACCTCCGCAAAAATTTCTGTTTCTTTTTGAGCATCGGGGCCTCTATTTTGAGTTGTTCCTCCTACACTGACTACTATTTGCTCTGGATGAGGTTTTAATACTGTTAAATCTAATCCCGCTCCTGCTATTAAAGCTTTTGCTCTAGCAATATCTCCTGAGTTTTCTGCAAGAGAATTTAACATTTGAGTTGCTTGTATTTCTCTTTGTGTCGATACTGCTGTTCCTGGTTGATGAGTTATGTCTAAAAAAGCTCCTGTAGATATTTTTTCTACCTCTTGACCCTCTTCCTTATGGAGCTGTATTAAGGCGTTTAAATCATCTACAAGTTTTTTCTGTACTTTTTTCTTTATACCTCTAATATATGAAAACACATCTTGAGACAATAGTTGTTCTTTTCCAGCTACTTTTCTTTTACTAAGTCTTCCTTTTGGTATAATAGTAGAAGTAAGATTAGTTGGCGTTGCTTTATAATTAGCTATATAGTAATCTCTTGACTTTTTTAATCTTCTTGAATACTCGTCAAAAATTTCTTTAGCCCCAGTCTTTATTCTTGCTTTTACAGCTTCAGGCACTGAGGCACCATCGAAAGGTTTTGCTTGAACTTGTTGAAGTATTTCTTTTTCTAAAGTTTTCAAATTTAAAGAAAATGTATGAGTCTGTAGATTGGAAACTTCCTCTCTATATGCCTCAGACTCATTCATTAAAATACCATGTAGTCGAGTTTTAAATTTCTCTAGTGCTTGACTACTCATTTCATCTTATACATATCCAATACACGTTTAATGTGATCTGGAAACCCAACGTTATCTGCTAAGCTAGAAGTACCTTGATTTTGCAAAGTGGCTCCTCCCAAAACTTGTCGTTGTTTATGTTCGTTCTTGAAGTAGTATGTAACCAAATCAACTACTGCAAGTTCTAAATCTTTTGGTGTAGACTCATATCCAGCGTTGTATTCTACTTTTACGCATTTTACACCTTTTGGCCAGTATCTGTACAAACCTGAGTCACTTGTTCTATAAATACTGTCTGTTCTGCTGTCTAAATACCATTCGTATTTATCATCTGTGCCATCTCTGTACAGTCGAG
>VTLG01004358.1_pt1 | contig 24043 bp, 23 predicted proteins | sample 4694571 | NCBI WGS metagenome assembly VTLG01 (sample SAMN12604809, study PRJNA352737) | marine metagenome | biome: ENVO:00000447; feature: ENVO:00000209|ENVO:00000569|ENVO:01000036; material: ENVO:00002151; isolation source: viral sequences binned using virsorter ...
GAATCACTAAATGAAGCTAAATACAAACATACTTACAAATCTATAACTGACCAACAAAAAGATTTAAAAAGAATATTTCCAAGTGGTCACCCAAGAGTTAGTGTAAAAGCATATCACGATATGAATCCACAAGGTAAAATGAAAACCTCTTATGTAGAAATAGAAGGTCCATCATCATATGTTGACGCATACAAAAAAATGGCATTTAATGGTAAAGGAACTATGTCTGATGTTATCAAGTTTGTAGAAAAGAACGAATCGGTAAACGAAGCTAAATCTATGGATATGAAAAAAAGATTAAAGGTTTACGATAAACTCAAAAAAGGTGATAAGGTTACAATTAAATATGGTTCATCGATAAGAGGTGGAGTTGAAAAAGAATTTGAAGTATCCAAAGGGAAAACTTTAGTTGGTAAACAAAAAGTAGAAAGAATCATTCTAAAAAATCCAGCGAATCCAAAAGGTGTTAAGTATTATCTATATCAAAGAAACGGAAATGTAACTATGGCTATTGGTGATATGGCAGCCACTATCGAAGATATGCATGAATCAGTAAACGAAGCACAAAAAATTAATTCATCCTCTAAGAAATTTCTAAAAGGAATGAAAAAGATTAAGGTTAAAGGTCTTGGTGGTTATATGCCAGGTGTTGATTATGTATATGTTGATGGTGATAAGTATTACTTCGTAGACTTTGAAGGTGACCATATGGAACTTAAAAATACAAATACTATCAAACAATTACATAAACTACATGGTAGTTCATTAGATGAATCAGTAAATGAAGGTAAGAAAAGATACAATGTAATGCATGGTGTTGGTAAATCAAAATATGTAGTAAACTACCATGATGGAAAAAAGAAACATAATGATGGTAGTGATTTTTTTGATATCTCAACTTTCAAGAACAAAAAAGATTTAGCAAAGAAAATTAATGATTTACACAAAAGTGGATACAAATATGGATTCGCTAAATCAGTAAACGAAGGTGTATTTTCTAACTTAGACCTTATCAGACAAAATTCTAAAGACGCAAGAGATTTTATTAAGAATGTATTTAAAGATGATGATTTTAAAGATATGAAAAACGATAGAGAGTTTTTAAAGTATCTTAAATCTATCTATGAAGGATTTGCAAGTGACGCACAAAGAAGAGCGGCATTCGCAAGTGGATACAAAGCAAAAGGTAAAAAAGGTAAAAAAAAAGAATCAATTGAAGAATATGATGTAGAAAATTACCAAGATGTCAAAGAGTTTGTAGAATTTATGAAAGAATACAAATCAGATGTCAATGAAGCAGAGTATCAAGGTCGTGATGTTAAACTTGGTAAGATAATGCAAGGTGATGTTAAAAAGTTTAAAGTCTATGTTAAGAATCCAAAAGGTAATGTAGTAAAAGTAAACTTTGGTCACAAGGGTAAAGGTGGTGAAAAAACCATGAGAATTAAAAAATCTGACCCTGCAAGAAGAAAAGCATTTAGGTCAAGACACAATTGTGACAATCCTGGTCCAAGACACAAGGCAAGATATTGGGCTTGTAGAACTTGGTAATTCATTAAAAATATTTTAATATTTATATAAAAGTAAATAAAAAGTTATGAAGTATATTCACGCGTATAAACTCGATGAGGGTAAAACCTTAAACGATTTACATTTATTAACACAATTACTTAGTATTTTAAAACTTAAAGTATCAACTAACTCTAACATTGAATTGTATGTTGATGATTATACTTTATCTGAATTCAAAAAATTTGGAATAGAAAAGTTATACGACAATGTTGATACTAAAGTTCTTGAATCGTATCCATCTAAAAAAATATCAAAACAATATTCATCTTCTTATAAAGTATGGGTAATGAAACATCAAGAAGACCCGTTTTGTATATTGGATACAGATTTAGTATTACATAATATAAAAGATGATGACTTAGAAAAAGCTAAAGTATCTTTTTTATATCCAGTATCATCTACAAATTATCCGTTTCCTACTATTCTAAACAAACCAAAAAACTTTAATTGGACTGATAGAGAAATAGTATCTTTTGGAAACTCACTACCTGTAAGTACATCAGTAGTTGCATTTAATGATATGGATTTTTTAAAAGAATATACAGATAGATATTTTGAATTTGTATTAGGAAATAAAGGTGGTATATCTGTAAAAGGGTTTGACTATTATACAGAAGGTGATGAACAACTAACAATTGAACATTGGTTATTGTCTTCAATGATATGGGATAAAAAACACGACAACTTTGGAAATTATGTTGAAGGATTTTCTACCCAATCACTAACATCGGCAATATCTTTTCCATTAGGACTTAACCATCAAATGTATAACATACAAAGAGGTGACCTTTTAAAAGAGTTATCAGCACAAGTATTTCACTTGTTAAGTGCAAAAGATTTCTATGATAGAGCAATCAGAGAAGATAACAACCAATTCTATCTTCAATGGGATAATCTAAAAAAAGATTTGTTATCTGCAAATAACGACTTTATACAATATTTAAAAAAACAAGAATACTTTGATATATTAGAAAAGATTGAAGAATATTGTAGAGAAATACCAAAAGGGATTAATTAATTTTATTCCCATATTTATATTAGTAATCAAAGTTTAATTAATAATCAAAAAACGGAAAAATTATGACTACATTTTTAATTATTTTAGGTGTACTACTTGTAGGAGCAGGTGTATACTATTATTTCTATAAGCAAGGAAAGATTAATGACAGAGATGGTGACTACATTCCAGATGAAGTTGAAGACGCAGTAGAGGACGCCAAAGAAGTTGCTAAAGAAGTAAAAAGAAGAGCAAAAAGAGTTAAAGAAGAACTCGGTGATGTTGCTGACGCAGTAAAAGAAGTTGGTAAACAAACTAAAGATGTTGTATCAGCTGCAAAAGGTAAAACCAGAAGAGGTAGAAAACCTGGCAAAAAAGCAACAAAAAAATAAACTCGTAGGAGCACATAGTAATGGGACTATTTAAGAATGTTGGAACCAGACTCCAAAATTTAATAATTATTGTCCTGTGTGTCTTACTCTTATTAAAAACTTGTGGTGGTGGTGACGATGTCGTTACTGAAAAAGTTGTTACTAAAGTGGAAACACGATATGACACTTTGACAGTAGAGAAAAAAGTCTATGTACCCAAATACAAGAAAATAATAGAGACTAAGACTATTACAGATACAATAGTATTAAAATCAAAAATTGACACCCTTGAAATCTTAAAAGATTATTATAGCAAGTATGTCTATCAAGATACTCTTAAGTTAGATTCTTTGGGGTATATTACTATTATAGATACCATTACTCAAAATAAGATATTCAGTAGAAACTTTGACTCCCAAGTATTAATACCCACCACAACTATTACTAATGAGATTTACCTTAATAGAGCCAAATTCTTTGGTGGGGTAAGTCTCGGTGGTAATTCTAAACAAATAAACTTTTTATCTGGTGATTTACTTTACAAATCAAAAAGAGATAATGTTTATGGGTTGGGCTTAGGTGTAAATCAAAACTTTCAACCAATTGTAATTGGTAGAATGTATTGGAAGATTTCACTTAGGAAAGATAGGGATAAAAAGTAAATGTATGGCAAAGAATATCAAACAAATTATAAAAGAAGAGTACATCAAATGTGCTAAAGACCCCGTATACTTTTTCAAAAAGTATTGTTACATCCAACACCCATCTCGTGGTAAAATTCTTTTTAATCTATATGATTTTCAAGAAGACCTAATGGACGCAGTATCTGAAAACAGATTCAATGTAATTTTAAAATCAAGACAATTAGGTATATCAACACTATCAGCAGGATATTCCCTATGGTTAATGTTATTTCAAGAAGACAAGAATGTTTTAGTAATCGCAACAAAACAAGAGGTTGCAAAAAACCTTGTAACAAAGGTTAGATTCATGCACCAAAACTTACCATCATGGTTAAGGGGTAATACGGAAGAAGATAATAAATTATCATTACGATTAAAAAATGGTTCTCAAATCAAAGCAACATCTGCAGCAGGTGACGCAGGTCGTTCTGAAGCATTATCTTTACTTGTAATTGATGAAGCAGCATTCATTGATAATGTAGAAGACATTTGGACTTCATCACAATCAACATTATCAACGGGTGGTGGTGCAATAGTTTTATCAACTCCAAATGGTGTTGGTAACTGGTTTCATAAAATATGGTTACAAGGTCAAAGTGGTGAACAATGGAATCCAATAGAACTACATTGGTCAGTTCATCCTGAAAGAGACCAACAATGGAGAGAACAACAAACTAAATTGTTAGGTGAAAAGGGTGCAGCACAAGAATGTGATTGTGACTTTATTTCTTCAGGTTATACAGTAGTAGAAGGTTCAACATTAAAATGGTATGAAGAGACGCATGTTAAAGACCCTATTGAAAAAAGAGGTTTTGATGGTAACTATTGGTTATGGGACTATCCTAACTATTCTCGTGATTATGTTGTTGTGGCTGATGTTGCTCGTGGGGATTCTACTGACTATTCTGCGTTTCATGTTTTTGATGTCGAGAATGTGGAACAGGTTGCTGAATATAAAGGTAAAATTGAAACAAAACAATACGGAGCATTCCTAACCTCAGTTGCAACCGATTGGAACAACGCATTACTCGTGATTGAAAACGCAAATATTGGTTGGGCAGTAATACAAGAAGTTATTGATAGAAACTATACCAACTTATATTACTCATATAGAGACTTAGGTTATATAGACGAGGACATCCATCTCAGAAAAGGTTTTGATTTAAAACGAAAAGACGATATGGTGCCTGGTTTTTCTATGACATCAAGAACAAGACCACTTGTTATATCTAAGTTAGATACATATATGAGAGAAAGAACGCCTGTAATTCGTTCAAAAAGATTAATTGACGAGTTATTCGTATTTATTTGGTCAGGATCCCGAGCAGAGGCACAAAGAGGTTACAATGATGACTTAGTAATATCATTCTCAACAGGTCTTTGGGTTAGAGATACCGCATTAAAGTTGAGACAACAAGGAATGGACTTAACAAGAACGACATTAACCCATATAAAAAGGAATCAACCAGGTGTTTATAGCAATAGAAACCTTGGTAGAGACCCTTGGAAACAGAAAGATGTACACGGTAATGACCAAGATTTAACTTGGTTACTATAAAATTTGGATATAAACTATTTTTTTTGTATATTTATAGATTGTAGAAGTATACTATATAATTAGAAACTTAAATTATGGCAGATAAATCATTATTTGGTAGATTAAAAAAACTATTCAACACTCAAGTCGTTGTTCGTAGGATTGGTAAAGGTAATACACAAGCTATTGATACCCAAAGACTACAATCACAAGGTAACTTGAGGAGTTCATCATATTATGATAGGTTTGGTAGATTACATACCACAAGAAAACATTGGGAAACCTATAATAATCAGTTTAACTACCACTCGAACAAACTAGAACTATATACAGATTATGAAGCGATGGACAAAGATTCAATTATCGCATCTGTATTAGATATCTACTCAGACGAATGTACCCTAAAAAATGATATGGGTGATGTACTGAGAATAAAAACCAATGATGAAAATGTAAAAAAGATATTACAAAACCTTTTCTATGATGTATTGAACATTGAATTCAATCTTTGGTCATGGATTAGAGGTATGAACAAGTATGGTGATTACTTTTTACACCTTGATATAGAAGAAGGTGTTGGTATTGTAAATGTATCACCACTTTCAGCTTATGAAATAGAAAGAGAAGAAGGATTTAATCCTGAAAACCCATATGAGGTAAGATTTAAGTTAGGTTCAGCTGGTGCAGCTCACGGTGTTGCGTCAAATAAGAAAGCAGACTACTTAGAGTTTTACCAAATGGCACACTTTAGATTAATGACTGACACTAACTTCCTTCCATATGGTCGTTCACTATTAGAAGGTGCAAGAAAAACTTGGAAACAATTGACTCTTATGGAAGACGCAATGATGATTCATAGAATCATGAGGGCTCCTGAAAAAAGAATCTTCAAAATTGATGTAGGTAACATTCCACCAAGTGAAGTTGATAATCACATGAGAAGTATTATTGACCAAATGAAGAAAGTTCCTTACTTAGACCAAAATACAGGTGACTACAATCTTAAGTTTAACTTAATGAATATGTTAGAAGACTATTACCTGCCTGTAAGAGGTGGTCAAAGTGGTACTGAGATTGATTCTTTACAAGGAATGGAGTTTGGTGGTATTGATGATATCGAATATCTAAGAAATAGAATGATGGCAGCACTTAAAGTTCCAAAAGCATTCATTGGATACGAAGAAGGTGTTGAAGGTAAGGCAACATTAGCACAAGAAGACATCAGATTTGCAAGAACTGTTGAAAGATTACAAAAAATTGTATTATCTGAGTTAACAAAGATTGCGATTATCCACTTATACTCACAAGGATATGAAAATGCTGACTTGGTTAACTTTGAATTAGAGTTAACAAACCCATCAATCATATACGAACAAGAAAAAGCAAACCTTTGGAGTGAAAAAACAAGATTAGCTAGTGATTTAAAAGACCTTAAGATGGTATCTCAAGAGTGGGTTTACAAAAACATCTTTAATATGTCAGATGATGAGTGGAAACTTGAACAAGGTAAAGTAATAAATGACTTGAAGCTCGGATTTAGACATGAACAGATAGAATCAGAAGGTAATGACCCAATAAAATCAGGTGAGTCATTTGGTACTCCACACGATTTAGCGATGATACAACAAAATGGTGATGGTGAGGATGGTTCACAGAATGAATATGGAAACGCAGGCGTTCCAACTGAACCTGGCGCACCCGAAGGTGGATTTGATGGTGCTGGAAGACCACCTAAAGCTGGTAATTACAAAACGGATGACAATCCATTTGGCAGAGACCCATTAGGTCAGAAAATTAATAGAAGAGCAGCTAAGCCAGAGAAGTCTTATAGTAAAAATAAACTATCACCATTAGCATATGAACAAGCCGAGGCACTTAACAACTCTCTCGGTAAAATGAAAAGAAAAACTAAGAAAGTTATATTAGAATCTTTGAAAGACGATACCCAAGCTAATGATGAAGGTGGGTTATTAGATGAGAAGAATTTAATAGACGACACGATTTAGTTATTTTTTAGATATTTATATTGTAGTTGTTAATAACAAGGTAATAATAATGAGCAAATTAAAACATAGTAAATTTAAAAATACAGGTATTTTGTTTGAACTATTAGTTAGACAAATTGCCTCTGATACATTGTCAGATAAAACCTGCTATGCAACTCAAATTATAAAAAGACACTTTAAAAAAGGTTCTCAACTCGCAACAGAACTAAAATTGTATCAAGCTCTTACAAAAGAGAACTTTGATTCACAATATAAAGCACAAGAGTTTTTAAATATAGTTTTGAAAGAAAGAGCTAAACTAAATGAGAGTAATCTTAGAAGAGAAAAGTATAATTTGATTAAATCAATAAAAGATTCTTATGCGATTGAAGACTTTTTTAAGTATAGAGTAAATAATTACAAAGAATTGGCATCGGCATACAAATTATTTGAACATACAGAATCAAATTCACCAAAAGAGTATGTTGAGTGTAAAAATACAATCTTTGAAGCTATTACAACTGAAAAAGTTGTTATAAAAGAAGAAGTATCTAATAAAGAATACTCAAAGCAACCAAAAGAAGTAAGACTATTAGCTTATAAATTTTTAGTTGATTCATTTAATTCAAAATATTCAAGTTTATCAGAATCACAACAACTAATACTTAAAAATTATATTGAAAATATAGATAATTCAGGTAAATTAAGAAAGTTTGTTGTTTCTGAAGTAGCTAGATTAAAAAGAGAGTTGAAATCAATAAAACTTAAAGATAAAGTTACTCAAATAAAACTAAACGAAACAATAAATCTGATAAGAGAATTAACTAAACATAAAGTAGTTAATGAAAATCAGATATTGGCTCTTTTAAGATATAATCAATTATTAGAAGAACTAAGGAGAAAATAATGGCTAAATTTTTACTTGAACAACTTGATAAAAAATTTGAAGAGTTAGAAGAAAAGAAAACTGTTCTACTTGGACAAGACGAAGATGAAGAAGAGACTCAAGATGAGGCCAATGTTACAGGTAATTTAGATGGTGGAGCAGGTCCACCAAGAACTCCTTACGCGTTTGCAAAAAGTGAGGACGATATGGACGATGACCACATAGAAGTTCTTGGATATAAAAAATCTAAGAAGACAAATAAAAATATTAAGAAATTAGAGTCTATTAGTAAGATTGAAGATAAGTTAGAAAAAATAGTTGAAGCAAGTTATCGTGATTACAAAAAAGATGATTCAATGAAGGCTCATCAAAAAGTAAATAACTCCATTAAAGAGATTAATAGACTGATGTGGGAAATAACTAAGATTGTAAGTCAAAACTCTAAACTTAAAACTGAGATGGGAGTTCATAATGGACAATATTGGAAATCCACTCAAAAAAGATTTGGAAAAATTTCTGAAAGAATGTTAAAAGTTGCACGACAACTAAAAGAACTGAGCGCATAATATGTCTTGTGGATGTAATGAAAATAAAAAGATGACCTTGAAAGAGGAGTTGGAAGTAAATGATATCCAACAAATCAGAAAACTAATTCGACACGAGTTAGCAAGAGTATTCTTTGATTTATATCGTAAGAAAAAACAATGGGAAGGCTAGATGAAAAAACTACTTATTGACACAATGATATTTGAAGTAACTCCTACTATGTTGAAAGAGGCAAAAAATCAACATGGTAGATTTCTGGTTAATGGTGTTTTACAAAGAGCAAATGCTAAAAACCAAAATGGTAGAGTTTATCCAAAAGATATTTTAAAAAGAGAAGTTACTAAGTATATGGGAAGAGAGATTGCTGAGAATAGAGCATATGGTGAACTTGACCATCCAGAGTCTTCAGTAGTTGAATTAAAAAATACATCTCATATTGTAAGAGATGTAAAATGGCGTGGTGATGATGTTGTTGGAACAGTAGAGATTCTTAATACACCCGCAGGAAAAATATTACAAGAAATAATCAACGCAGGATGTACGGTTGGTATTTCATCAAGAGGTATGGGTTCGGTAAAACAGATTAGTGAAGATGGTACTGTTGCAGTAGAAAATGACTTTGAATTAATTTGTTGGGACTTCGTATCAAACCCTTCAACTCATGGAGCATTTATGTCACCAAGAAATGAAGGTGTATTAAAAGAAGGTATTGAGAGAAAACAGGATACTTATAGGTATAACAAAGCACAAAACATCATGAGAGACATCATTTGTGAAGTTGGTGGATATTGTGAGTGTTTTTAGATAGGGATTAAAAATGAAATTAAAAAGCTTATTAAACGAATCTACTAAAGATTATAGAAGACTAAATATCGGTGAAGAAGAAAAAGAACAAAAAATGACTTCTGAAGAAAAGAAAGCATTTCTTGAAGCCGTATCTGCATACAAAAAATTTGGTGAAACAATATATCGTAATGGTGACCTTATGGAAACATATACGGCTATCAAAGGTATTGTTGAAAACGCAAACAAGGTAACACTTGAAGAGACAGGTGATTGGTTTGATAGAGTTACAGTAAATAGACACATGAAATCTATGAACGAATCTTTCAAAGTTTTCCAAAAGACTTTAACAGAAGTTCATACCCTACAACAAAGACTGGAGTCCACTTATGATGAAATCGGTGAAGTACTTTCAAAGTATTATGAAATTAAAGAAGGAAACGAGTTTGGCGCTGAAAGAGCTAAAGCAATTGCTAAAGGCGAAAATGAATTTGAAGTAGATGGAAAAAAATATCCTGTAAAAGGCGTTGACAAAAAAGATAAAGAAAATGCTAAGAAGTTTACAAACGAATCTAAGTCAATGAAATTGAAAGACCTAATAAAATGATTAGATTAAAAAATTTACTTAACGAACTAAACATATCTAAAGATGATATGGAAAAACTACACAACGATGGTGAGGTTGAGGTTGATGGTCAAAAAATAACTTTCAAAAGTGAAACTGAAGTGAATGAAGCACCACCAAAAATGAAAAATTCAAAAGAAGTGGATAACATCATTAAAACTATGGCAGTAGTATCAGGATTACAAAAAGGTGGAATGGAAAGTAGATACGGAAAAGATTTTCTTAAAGCAAAAAGAAAAGCATTAAAAGCTATCAACGATATGTTAACATATGCAAAGATAGGTGTTTAACATGGACAAAGGTGAAATCTTACAAGACATATCAGTAGACCTTTCTATGATGTATAAAAAAGCACTTAAGAATATTCAGAAGTTAGACCCTAAGACAAAAAAAGAATTTGCAAAAGCATTTGTTGATTTCAAAGAAAAAGTTGACGATTTATCAGCATAACCCTTTAAATTTATTTAATTGAATTTTAAGTTACTAAAAAACAAAATACCTCAAGATATAATAGAGTATTTACAAGACTATACTTTAGAAGTAAAAAAAAGAATCAAACCATACGAGGGACAACCTAAATCAAATGGTTCGGGAGTTTATTGGAAAGGATTAGACATGGCGTCTAAATGTCCAATATCTTCTCACTTAGAAAATAAAAGACTATTTGAAATATACACCTCAAAATTTATGTACGACATAATTACTGAGTACATTCCTAATCCATTTTTATTTAATGACCAAATTGTAGTTAAAGAACCTCATGAAGAGTTTGACTTTGAACCCCATCGTGATAATCAATATGGTCCATATCCTAATGATGAAACTTTACTAACAATCAATTGTATGTTAGTTCTTGATAATTTTACAAATGAAAATGGTGCAATAAAAGTTTACAAAGATGGTTGGTTAACATTATATCCTGAAAAGGGTGATATCTTATTAGTCGAGGGAAACACTCTACATAGTTCAGAAAAAAATAAAACCGATTATCCACGAAGAGCATATCTATGTGTCTATTCAAATAAATCAATTGGTAAAAATTTTCAAAAAGGATTTTATTATGAAAGATTTGAAAAGCACTCTTAGATTTAACTATCCAAGAAAATGGAGTGGTGGTGTAAAAGGTAATCAATATTTCTTAGGGTTTACAGATATGCTCTACGAACTAAATAAGATGATACCTAATACTAATACACGAATGATAGAGATTGGTTCGTATATGGGTGAATCTACAATGATGTTTGCAAGTTCTGATATTTTCAAAGAAGTTCATTGTATAGAACCATTTACAGGTTATGAAGAGTTTAATGAAATGTATGATTACACTTGGGAGTTTGTAGAAAACGAATTCAAAATCAATACAAGGTTTTTTGACAATATTACTTTACACAAAGATTTTAGTTATAATGTAAATAATAATTTTAAAGACAATGATTATGATTTTATATACATTGATGGTGCACACGACTACAAAAGTGTTTTAAATGATTTAAAAATGTTTTTACCTAAACTAAAAAATAACGGAGTGATTGGTGGTCATGATTGGGGACATGAGTGGGATAGTGTTAAAGACGCCGTTACTAGAACCATAGGTGAACCAGATATGTTTTTCAACGATACAAGTTGGATAAAAAGAATTAGTAAAGAATATATTCATTAAAATATTTTTTATATTTATTAACAAATGTCAATATCATAATTTTTATATATGAACAAAAGATACAAAAAAGTAAGAAGGGAACAAATGATTATTCCTGGTAGATTTAAAGCTGCAAAAGTAATTAACGGAAACATTGAAGCTGCACTTAAGTTTTGGAAAAGACAAGTAAAAGAATCAAATGTTTTACAAGAAGTTAAAGACAGAAAAGAATTTATAAAACCATCTGCAGTTAAAAGAAAACAAAAGATGGACGCTATCCGTAAAGAATATATAAGAAGAATTAGGTCAACTGATTAAATAAAATAGTAAACACTTAATCGTTTTCAATTGTTGTCCTATATTTATAGACGAACAAAATACCACACCCCAATGTGTGGTCACTTATTTTTATAATAACAATCGTTATTAAGATTCCCAATAATCTTATTATCCAAAATTTAATTAAGGAGAGACAGAAATGGCTAAATCTGATTTATTAAAAGAGGCTATCGCTGACGCAAAGGCAGTAAAAGAAACTGCATTAGCAAACGCAAAGATGGCTTTAGAAGAAGCCTTCACTCCAAAACTTCAATCAATGTTATCTCATAAGATAGCTGAAGAATTAGACGAAGAAGACATGGACGAGGAAGAAGTTGAAGAAACTTCTCACGATGAAATGTATAAATCTGATGAAGAAATGAAATCTGAAGAAGAAGTATCTGAAGAAGATATGGACGAAGAAGAGGAAGTATCTGAAGAAGATATGTCTGAAGAAGAAGCTAACGAAGAGGAAGAAGTTGAAGAAACTTCTCACGATAAAGCTGACGAAGAATTAGATTCAGAGGAAAAAGAAGAAGTCGAAGACATGATTGACTCAGAAGTCGATTCACACGAAGACGAAATGCATGACGAAGAAGAAAAAGAAGAAGAAAAAGAAGAAGGTCCTGCAGACGAAACTTACGAAGGTGAAGAGATGGATGAAGAAGACATGGAAGAAGAACTTGACTTAGAATCTGTAATCAAAGAACTTGAAGCTTCAATCAACGAGGAAGACGAAGTTGACGAGGAAGAAGAAGTAAAAGAAGAACTTGACTCATCTGATATTGGTGACGGCGAAAACGCTGAACCATCTGATGACGCTAACGATTCATCTGACATTGAAAACGATGACGAGTTAAACATTGATGAAATCATTGAAACTCTAAAAGAAATGGCAAATGAAGAAGAAGTGGATGAAGAAATGGATGAAGAAGAAGTATCTGAAGAAGAAGTAGAAGAAATGGAAAAAGCTGACGAAGAAGAAAACGCTGATGAAACTTACGAAGAAGAATTGAAAGAGGCATACGCAACTATCAAATCTCTAAGAGGTACAATCAACGAAGTAAACTTATTGAACGCTAAATTACTTTATACTAACAAATTATTCAGAACTTTTGATTTGAATGAGTCACAAAAAGTTAAAGTTATCGAGAACTTTGATAGAGCTGCAAACTTAAGAGAAGTTAAGCTTGTTTTTGCTACACTAGGTGAAAACTTAAATGTTGCAAGAAAAAAGAAAACTGTTGTTAAAGAGGGAATCGCCTCTAAAGCAACCAAAAGTACTGCGCCTAAAAAAGGTATAATCTCTGAAGGTAACGAAGTTGCTAACAGATTTAAGAAGTTAGCAGGATTAATAAAATAATTTAAAAAATAGAGGAAGAAACAATGGATACAAATTCATTATTAAACGAGTCCGCTGGATTTAACAAGAAAATGTCTGAAGAGTCAAAAGGTCTTGTATCTAAGTGGGAAAAGACTGGCCTTTTAGAAGGTATCGAGTCTGATTTCGAGAGAAGTTCTATTGCTACTCTACTTGAGAACCAAGCTAGAGAATTAGTAAAAGAGGCTTCTTCAACTGGTACTTCTGCAAACTCTGAAGAGTGGGCAGGTGTAGCACTTCCATTGGTTAGAAGAATTTTCAGCGAAATCGCTGCAAAAGAATTCGTTAGTGTACAACCAATGAACCTTCCATCTGGTCTAGTATTTTACTTAGACTTTAAGTATGGAACTGCACAACCTGGTTTTGAAACAGGTGCAGGAAAAGATTCACAAACTGACTCAGTATTCGGTATTACTGAAACTGCAAGTGAGGCAAGTGAAGGTCTTTATGGAGCAGGTAGATTTGGATATTCTATCAATGAAACATCGTCTCAAGCGTTATCAATCGCAGCAGCAGGTGCAGCAGCAGGTGCAGTAGCTGATTCATTTACAACTGAGTCAATTTCATTAGCTATTAACAGTGCTAACTTTAGTGCAGTTAATTATGATAGTGCATTCTCAGCTTCATTAAGTACGGCTAATAGAGCATTAGTAAGAAGAATAACAGTAGCAAACGCAGATTTACCTGGCGCTGACTTTGAAGGCGTAAGAGGATTTGAGATTAGTGGTACTGGTATTGCAGCTTACTATCCTGAATATACTAAAGTAAATGTTTCTGGTTCTTCAACTGTATCATTTGTTGTGTTACAAACTGGCGCAGCAGTTGCAATTTCAGCAGTAAGAGTTAAATACCAAAAACAACCAACAGATATCACAAGAGGTGACTTTGAAGACACAACTGCAGGTGGTTCTGATTTAGGTATTCCAGAATTAAATGTTGAACTTAGAAGTGTTCCAATCGTAGCTAAGACAAGAAAGTTGAAAGCACAATGGACTCCTGAGTTCGCACAAGATTTAAACGCTTATCACTCAATTGACGCTGAAGCAGAATTAACTTCTATGTTATCTGAGTATATCTCACAAGAGATTGACTTAGAAATCTTAGATATGTTATTAGAAAATGCTTTAACTGAAGCTAAGTGGTCAGCTAGAATCGGGTTCGGATGGAATGGTAACTCATTCTCATCAAGTGGTCTTAACGCGAATGTTGAGAGATATACTCAACAACAATGGTTCCAGACTTTAGGTACGCAAATACAAAGAGTCTCTAACCAAATTCACGCGAAGACTATGAGAGGTGGAGCAAACTTTATGGTAGTATCTCCTGATGTAGCTACAATCATTGAGTCAATTCCAGGTTATCACTCAAATGGTACAGGTAACGAAATGCAATTTGCGTTTGGTGTAAGCCAAGTAGGTTCATTCGCTAACAGATACCAAGTGTACAAAAACCCATACATGAAAGAAAATGTAATCCTATTAGGATTCAAAGGTTCACAATTCTTAGAAACTGGTGCAGTTTACGCTCCATACATTCCATTAATTATGACTCCACTTGTGTATGACCCAACTAACTTCCAACCAAGAAAAGGTGTAATGACAAGATACGCTAAGCAAATGGTAAGAGGTGAGTTCTATGGTAAAGTAATTTGTCATGGACTTGAAGCAATAAGTCAATAATTAATTGATTAACGCTTATGTTATTAAAAGGGTGGCTTCGGTCACCCTTTTTTTATGCTCCACTCATATTTATTAGAAACCACAAAAGGATTGTCTATGCCAGAAAACATTACTAAACGGGCTCCGAAAGGAAATGTTAGATTTTCAATTACCCTTTCTGAAGAACAAAAGTTAGCAAAAGCACAAATTAGAAATCATCCATTTAATTTTATTTTAGGGAAAGCTGGTAGTGGTAAAACATTATTAGCAGTACAGATTGCATTGGATTGTTTTTTTAAGAGAGAAGTGAATAAAATAGTAATTACACGACCAACAATATCAAACGAAGACAATGGATTCTTACCTGGCTCGTTAGATGAAAAAATGGAACCCTGGTTAGTCCCTATTAGGTCTAACATGAGAAAAGTTTACAACAAACCAAACATATTACAAAAAATGGAAAGTGATGAAAACATAGAGTTGGTATCTCTATCACACTTTAGAGGAAGAACTTTTGATAATTCAATAGTTATAGTAGATGAGTTTCAAAATTTAACTAAACAACAATTAGCTATGGTATTAGGTCGTTTAGGTAAACAATCTACAATGATGTTATGTGGTGACCCTCAGCAAATAGATTTGAAGTTTTCTAATGATTCGGCAGTACATGAGGTTCATAAGTTAAAGGAGTCTGAATATGTATTTACTGTAAACTTAAAAGACAATCACAGACACGAATCATTAGATGAAGTTTTAAAATTGTTATTTTCGTTTGATTAAAATTATTTTTAGAAAATAATAACATATTTATATAGGTAAAAGTATTTAATTGGAGATATAAGTTGGCATTTGATTATACAGGTTCATTCAGCGGGTCATTTTTTGGAGATATAACGGCATCTAATGGTGTTGTTTCATCATCTGCACAGGTAATTGCAAATTTACCCGCAGGTTCAATATCTGGTTCTTCTCAAGTATCGTATAATTCTATACAAAATAGACCAACTACAATCACCAATTTTCAAAAAAACTCAATAACTGCAAATAATAATTTCAGACAAACAACATTTCCAGCGATATCAAGTTCAGTATCTTCAAGATTAACTGCAGTAGAAGACGCAGGTGACCACCAAACACTAAGTTTTAATGATGGTAATAGTACATTAAGTATAGCTAGAGGAAATACAGTAGATTTATCATCACTCGCAGGTGGTGGAGCAGGTGGTGGAACAAATATAACGGCATCTCATGATGGAACTGCAATAACTAAAGCGGTTCGTAGTTTTAACTTCGTAGGAAACGCAGTTAGCGCATCAAATGTAGGAAGTGCAGTAACAATAACAATCAGTTCAGGTTCAGGTGGTGGTTCAGTTCCAAGTGGAACTATAAGTAGTTCAGCACAATTACCAAGTGGAATACTATCTTCATCAGCACAATTACCAAGTGGAATAGTATCCTCATCAGCACAAGTTTCAATCACAAGTGTTGATTCAGCTTCAGTAGCAGAATTAAGTAATTATACCGCACAATGGACATTAGGTGCAGATGGTTCAAATCATTACACATTTACAGGCCCAGGTCTAACAGGTGCAGAAAATGACCCAACAATTTATTTAACAAGAGGTCAAAAATATAAATTCATAAATAATATGGGAGCACATCCATTTAGGATTCAATCAACTCCAAATGGGTCGGCAGGTACGGCATATAATGATGGTATAACAAATAACAATGTTTCAAGTGGAACATTAACTTGGAATGTACAATTTGACGCACCAAGAGTTTTATACTATCAATGTACTGCTCACTCAAACATGGGTGGTGTTATCTATATTGATAACGCAAATACAGGCAGCGGTGATACTACTGACATAAGCGCACTTAATACTTTTACAGGTTCTGCAATATCAAACAACCAAACAAGCTCTATGTCAGTTGCAACCGCCTCATTCGCAACAGGTTTTACAATATTCAATGGTAATAGAGTGATATCTAATACAAGTTTACCTGCAGGTGTTTATAATACTAATGCAGGAACAAGTGGTTCACTATCTCAATTTGTAGAAAAAATATTTTTCCCAAATACAGTACCTTCAATCACAACTAATGGATTTACAATTGGTGAATTTGTAGCAAGTGGTTCAGCAGTTGGTACGGTTACCGCAACAGACGCAGAGGGACAATCAATTACATTTAGAACTGCAAGTTCTTATACTGCTGATAAGTTTAGAATATCAGGTAGTGGTGCAATAACTTTAAATACTAAGTCAACATCATCTTTAAATACTGATAGTACACCAGGTAGTGGTTCACACCCTTTCTTAGTAGAGGCAGTTGATACATTTGGTGGAATTGGTTCAAAAACAATATACATTAGGGTAACTCCTAATACCGCTCCTAAATGGAGACAAACATCAGTCGGTGGGTCAGTAGTAACTACATTTACACAATCACTAAATGAGAACTCAACTGCAGCAAACAACAAAGTTAGAGTATATTTTACTGATGATGAGAGTGATACTATAACAATAGGAAGTGGTTCAGTACCAAGTGGGTTCACATTTACTAAAGCAAGTACATATGTTCAATTAAATCAAACAACGGCGTCATTAGATTATGAAACTACTCCAAAATACGAGTTAGTTTTAACTGCAAGTGACGAACACTATGTAAGTGGTGACGATACCGCAGCAATTGCATACTTACCATTCCAAATAGCAGTAGTTGATAATGTTAGTCCAACAGTAAATGACCAAACATTAGGTAGTATAAATGAAAATACTGGTGATGGTGAGGAAATAGGAACAATAACTGCAACAGACCCAACAGGTGACACAATAGTATTTAGTAATTTCACACTAAAAGAGGCAAATTTAGATGGTGGTTCAAATATTACCTCATCTTTAGGTGGTACTTCACTATATAATCCAAGTTCAAACCCATTCCAATGTAGTTCTGCAGGTTTAGTAACAAGAAAGAATGGAGTTTTCTTAAATTCAGATGTTGCAAATAGATATTTTTATCAAGTAACAGTAAAAGACGCATTTAATACAACATCCGATACAGGTTTAATCAGAATTAACATCGCAGATGACGCAGCAAGTGCAATATCTGACAATTGGGACAATTTATATATCATAGAATCAGCAACAAGTGGTAATGAAATAAAAATTAGTTCAAATGGTAGAACAGGAACAAGTGGACAATGGTCATCAGGCGCATCTCAACGATGGGAAGTTAAATCAACAGGTAATTTAATTGGATTATCAGCAACAACAGGTTCAAGTACTACTTTAAGGTTAGCAAGTAACCTAAGTGGTTCAGCATATTCAAGTGGAAGTACAATCGCAGTAGAATTAACCGCATCAGAACATGGATTTGAAACAACTAAACAATATGTAAATCAAAATATAGCAGTTGTTATCAATAACGCACCTGTTCCAAGTTTCAGTAATACATCTGCAAACTTAAATACTAATGGTGCAAGAAGTGGTAGTACAATTACAACAATATCATTTACAGATACAGAAAGTGATTCTTTAAATCATAACTCATTTACTTTTACAGACCCAAGTGGTCAATTAAACGCATACAAATCTGGTGATACTTACTTAATACAACCAACAAATAATTTAAGTGGTTCTGTTTATCAAATGACCGCATCTATAAAAGATAGTCATGGATTTAGAACAGGTACTACTAAACATAGTGTAACAATCGCAAAAGCACCAATCGGTACTTTAGGTGGTGATACAGAATCACACATTATAGAATCTGCATTAAGTGGTTCTGTAATTAGAGACGCAACTGGTTTTGGTGGTGGAAACCCATCTCAATTAACAGTAAGTTATTCACCACAATATAACTCAGCGGCAGTTCAATCATTTACATCATCCAATAGTAATATTGCAATTGATAATAGTGGTAACCTAACAATGGCAATCCATGTTAGTGGTTCACCTTCATCAAGTGGTGATGGATTTACATCAACAATTAGATATCAAGACCAATTTGGAAATGTAGGAAGTGGTTCATTAACAGTAAACATATTTGCTAATCAAGCACCAACTGCAACATTTACTGAAATAGGTGCAAACATGACCGCATCAGTTGCGGCATCAACAAATCTTACAACGGTTGCTATAACAGATACAGAATCAGATACACCATTCTCAGCTTCATTAAGTGGAGTACACGCAAGTAATTTAAAACTTGTACCCCAAAATGCAAACTCATCATCGTATCAACTACAAAGTGCAGGAACAATTAGTACTGGTACAACTTACAACTATACGGCATCTATACATGATAACTTTAGCAAGTCAAGAAATTACAATAGAAGTATAACAATTCTTGACCCTGTTGCTAAAACATATGTTTACGGATGGGATGGTGGTTCTGCAGCAAATGAATCTCAAGCAATCGCATCAATGGGTGATAGTGGTGGTGATGGTGTTGCTATAACAAGTGGTTCAGTAATTTCACACTTACAAAGTGGTTCACTTGGTAAAACATTTAATCCATCATATGTTGGTGGACAAATGTTATTATTTGGAAGTTCATCAAAAGCAACACTATCAGATAGTAGCGCGACAGGACTATCAAGTTTTGGATATATAAACTTTAGTGGTACGGCGAGAAGATTAATGGTAGTATTCCCATCGGCATCTAATCAAGGTGGTAAACCTGTAAGTATGTATGATGGTGTTCCGCCAGATAGTACGGGAACTGCAAATGAATACTATGTATATGCAAAAGACGCATCCATACCTGGAACAATCGGAACAGGTGTATATTACTTTAATACTGAAAATGCAGTAGAAGGATATTCAAAATGGGGAGTTATTTTTGCAGAAGGTGAAAATACAAATAACTCAAGATATTATTTAATGCCTGACTCAGCGTCAGCACCATAAGAAAAGGAAAAGAAATAGATGGCAACAACGGCAGGTGATATTTATGTAAGAAGTGGGGCTTCGGGTTCATTTACATCAGTACAATATGTACAAGGTGGTTGGACTACTGTACCCTCTGCTTCAGACATGACAGGTATTTATCACGATAGACTGAAAGATGGACAGATAATTTGGGTAGAACATACCGAACAATTATATGTTACACGAAAGTTTGTTGCATTTTCCACACCAGGTTATGGCGGAACAGATAACTCCGCATCATTCCATACAACTAATTTAGGTATTAGTGGTGGTGGTGGAAGTGGTATATTCGCTACAACAGGTAGTGTTAAATCAACCACAAACAATATTGAAATAACAGGTTCGTTAACATTAGCGAATGGTGTTTTAAAGTTAAAAGAATTTGCAACCCTACCAACTGCAGTGGCCGGTGGAGTAGTTTACTCAGGTTCTGCATTTTATGTAGGTGTAGATTAATTTTATAAAATTATATTATATATTTATATGATATGAGTAAGAAGTTTTGTGTTTAGTACGGCAGTTTGTTGTATTATGTAAACATTTAAAATAATAATAGGAGAAAAAAAATGGCAGAATGGAAAAAGGTCATAGTCTCGGGGTCTGACGCAGTCCTAAATACAGTAACGGCATCCGCCTTTAAAGGGGATGGTTCGGCACTTACAGGTGTAGCAGCTGGCTCATTAGATATTGACAATTTTAGTGCATTGGGTGGCGCGAGTGTCGCTCAATCAGACAACCTCTTGATTTCAGATGGGGGAACAGAAAAAAAGGTTACATTTAGTAACTTTGAAGATAGTATCTTCGGAAATGTTAGTAGTGATATAACTATCGCTGCAGGTGGTGCGGCAACAATCGCAGCAGACGCAGTAACATTTGCAAAAATGCAAAATATATCATCTAACAATGTAATTCTTGGTAATGATGATGGAGCTGACTCAGCAGTACAAGAACTAACTGCAGCAAATGTTAGAACAATCATCAATGTTGAGGATGGTGCAGATGTAACAGACGCAACTAATGTAACCGCAGCAGGTGCATTAATGGATTCAGAAGTTACTTCTTTAGCATTAATAAAAGGATTAACGGCAGCTCAAATTTCAGGTTCATTCGTACAAGCAAGTGCTTCATTTAGCACAAGAGTAACTGCGAATGACTCGAAGTTAACTGCAAATACATCAAATGTAACTTCAGCAGGTGCATTAATGGATAGTGAATTAGCAAGTATTGCTGATGTAAAAGCATTAGACCAATCAGTAATATCAGGTGCTTCACCAACATTTGCAACGACTAACATGACTGACGCGTCTAATAAGAGATTTATGTCTGACGCTCAAGAAACTAAATTAGACTCAGTAGAGTCAAATGCAGATGTTACGGATACTGCAAATGTAACTTCAGCAGGTGCATTGATGGATTCAGAAGTAACAAATCTTGCATTTGTAAAATCTTTAGCAAAAGGTATTTCCGATGGAAATGTTTTAACTGCAAATGACGCAGTAGCAGACAATGATTTCTTAAGAATCAATGGAACTGAAGTAGAAGGTTTAACTGCAGCTGAAGTATTAACTGCATTAAGTGTTGAATCAGGAGCAGATGTAACAGATACAACTAATGTAACTGCAGCAGGTGCATTGATGGATTCTGAGTTAACTAACTTAGCAGCAGTTAAAGCAATTAACCAAGGATTAACTACAACATCAAATGTTGCATTTGGTAATGCTACACTTAGTGGTGATTTAGTAGTTAATGGTACAACAACAACGCTTAATACTACAAACTTAAATGTAGAAGACCAATTTATTTTGGTTAACTCTGGTTCAACTGCAAAAGACGCAGGTATTGTATTTGGTGGAACGAGTGGAACTGCACAACAAGGTAAAGCACTTATTTGGGATTATTCTTACAATAGTAATGATGGTCGTTTAGCAATATCATCAACGGATGTTGCTCACAATAGTACTTCTAACTTTGCAGCTGGAACTACTGGTTACTATGTAGCAGGTGTATTCTCAGGAAATTCATCTGACGCAGCAACTGCAAAAGCAGACCACGCAGGTAATATTAGAATAGAATCAAATGAAATATACATTTATGTTTAATTAAAAGCATAGAATATGAATTTTTTAAAAAAAGTTATGAGTTTACATAATAAAATTAGGCAAAAACAAACAGACCCACAAGAATTAAACCTCAAGCTCTCAAAAGAAGAGCTTGAGGTTATTCTTTCTTTATTAGCTAATGGAACATTCAAAGGTTCAAATGTAGAAACAATATACAAATTAGCTATAAAATTACAAACAAATTACGATAAATTAAACAAATAGTTATGGAACAATATAAAGGATTAGAAGAGAAAGATTTAAAAATTATTCAAATCGCTCTAAATAAATTACCAATTACAGGTGCTGAAGCACCAATGATGGTAAATCTTCAGAAAAAAATCCAAATGGAAATGGATTTTCTTAAAACTCCAAAATCTAAAAGACCAAAAAAGGGTGATACTTTAATAAAAGGATAATTCTTTCTTTTTTTCTTAATACTTATATACATAGGAATTAAAGTAAAACCTGGTTGTTGGCCCGAAAGGGAAGTGGGCTCTATAATAGAGTGACCAACCGCAAAGAGGATTAGGATATGCCAAATTGGAAAAAACTTATTACATCAGGCAGTAACGCCGTACTGAATGATATCACCGCATCAGGTGAAATACTTATACCACAATATGTTGAACACTTAGGTGACACAGATACTAAATTAGGATTTAGTGCAGGTAATACTATTGTACTTGTAACAGGCGGTTCAACAAGATTAAAAACAAATAATACTGGTGTTCAAGTCACAGGTTCTTTACAAGTTAGTGGTGATATCACTACTGCAGATGAAATAAACCTATCTTCAGATAAGAAAGTGAACTTCGGAGCAAGTTCTGAGATAGAATCTACAACTTCAGGTACTAAATTACTTTTAAATGCTAGTGATGAAGTACATCTTAGACGAGGTGGTAGTACAAAATTAAGAGTACAGAGTAGTGGTGTTGAAATTACTGGTCTAATTGACGCAACAAAAGAAAAACAAATAATACATACAAATGGTGAGGTACTAAAAGCAGCTGAAACAACTGGCTATGTACCATTTGCAAATATAAACCAAATAGATGGTGATGTTCAAACTGGTTATTGGCAATATGTTGTTCCCGTAGATGGATATGTAGAAAAAGTAATTGTAAGTCCACATCAATCCGCAACAAGTGGTACTGTTGGATTACAATGGAAAAACCAAAGTGGTAATATTTCAACCGAAGTAGATGGAACAATTTCAGCAACCGCAGGTGTTCCAACAACCTATACTTTTGGTTCATCATATAGTTTTAGTGCTAATGATAGATTAAATTTATTTATAGATAGAGGAGCAACCGCAAGGTCAAGAGGGTTTGGTTTTACGATAATATTAAGACTTGATTTTGTTAGTTAAGGGGTAAGTTATGGAATTAATACATGGATTACATAAAGATACCTTAGTAGACATCAAAGGAAGAGTAAATGAAAGACAAGGTGTTCCAATTAACTTGTCAAATATTGAAGTTGGTGACTACATAAAAGGTTATGATACTGAAAATGGTATTGTCAGGTACAATAAGGTTGTAACTAAATTTACACGACAACTAAACTCCTATTTAGAACTTAAACTTTCAAACGGAACTGAATTAAAAACTTCCGTTGATATAAAAATATTCAAAGATGGTGAATGGCTTTCACCAATCGGTAATACATCATGCGCATCAAAAGATTGTAAGTGTGATAGTAAGTTATTCTTCAACGATATTAAGGTTACTTCAGCAAAATATGTAGAAGGACCAATAGAACTCATAAGTATAGAGGTAGAACCAGACCACAATTATTTTGTAGGTGATTTATTAGTACATAACACAGGTCCAACAGGACCAAGAGGTGCTCAAGGTGCTCAAGGTTCATCAGGTTCATCAGGTGGTCAAGGTTCTCAAGGTCCACAAGGTCCAAAAGGTAATCAAGGTGCTCAAGGACCAAAGGGTTCACAAGGTGCACAAGGTGCAAGTCCTAAAGGTAGTCAAGGTGCTCAAGGAGCACAAGGTCCACAGGGTTCAACTGC
>VTLG01002598.1_pt1 | contig 24027 bp, 34 predicted proteins | sample 4694571 | NCBI WGS metagenome assembly VTLG01 (sample SAMN12604809, study PRJNA352737) | marine metagenome | biome: ENVO:00000447; feature: ENVO:00000209|ENVO:00000569|ENVO:01000036; material: ENVO:00002151; isolation source: viral sequences binned using virsorter ...
TACCGCCTATGCCACCCAGTACACCACCCAATGCAGTTCCTACACCGGGTATAAAAGCAGCCACAGGAGCAACTTTCTTAACGACTTTGCCTATGCCTTTGATTAGTTTCTTGAAAAAACCGTATTCTGGTAGACCAGTCTGCGGATTAAGTGTCGCAATGCCTGATCCCACAACACGCTCTTCTGGCGTTATGTTGTATTCTTCAAACTTTCGTTCAAGCATTGCCTCAAGCTCTGGATCATCGTTGATGATCTGTGGTGGTACGATTGTGTCTCCAAACTCAGTGTGAACGAGAAATTGATCGTCTCCTGTGCCCATTTGCTCTATTTGTGAAGAAACTTGACCAAGTGGTGCCATCTCTCTCATTCGAGCGTTTTCAATCTCTTGCATGAGTTGAGCGCGTTCTTCTGGGGTTAATGAACTGGCTTGATTCAAAATTTCTAAATCTTTGTTTGAAATGGCACCTTTGGTTTCACGAGCCATTTCCATCATGCTACCCATTTGTATTGAATCAGTCGCACCTTTGCCACTAACACCCATTTGCATAGAGCCTCTTGGGGATCTTCGTCCCATGCCGAAATTTTCTATTCTTTGTTTTAATTCTTCGCTTATCGCCATATTCAGCTCGTAGTTACTGTAACGCTCCCTACACTCATTGTAGCACCTAAACCAGTAGGATATGTCTGATGACTATATAAATCTCTTAAACGAGTGCCATCAAACCCCTGATGGATGCTTCTTGTAGTATTAAATATTATCGCACCAGTTGCAAACTGTATAGTATCAATTTCTGTGTCGTTAAAACTAGGTATTTGCTCTGGATCGATTGCATTTAAGTTGATCTCAAGGATTCTTATCAAACGGTTGTATAGCTCTGGCGTGACCTCTCCATTGGCAAAAGGCAAACGAGTAGGCAGTATTTTGCTCATGCACCGCGCCTTCCAGAAGGCTGTATGTCAATGCGAGTGGAGCCTACACGCCATTTGTAATCTTTGCGATCCTGAGTACTATTGTCATCATCCGACTCGAAACGAAGCACGAACTGTCTGCCTCTGGCTCTAACAAAACTTTGATTTGTGGTTGTTTTTATTTGATTGGTTGAATTTGTTGTCAGACTTTCACCATTGAAATCACGGTTTTTCAACACGATATTCACAGCAGGATCAGGCGATGTGCCAGTTTGTGTCACAAATTTAACATCTGGAATAATTCTTTTGACAAAAGCTAAATTCTCACCGTCCTGCAAGTCAATATCTGCCGACTCTATATATACATTGTCCATTGGGCTTTCATCATCGTTAAATCCGTTCTCATGTTCATAAATATAATATGTGCTAGATGAAGCACCAGATGCTTGCGGTCTATTCTTTATGCCTGAGTCAAGCCATGCGTAACGAACCATAGAGCCTATAGACCAATTATTTTCTTGATAGTTGTACATCGCATATCTTGATATTTCTTTGGTGTCATCACTAATCGAGGGATAAAAAAACCAAACTTCAGAAAATTCTGCATTCAAAGCAACATGACACTTAAACGCTTGTGACTGGTCCAAATCTTGAAAAACATACTCTTGCACGCTACAGGACAGCTTTTGAACGGCACCGTTATAAAAGTAAAATCCCTGTTTGCTCATGTAAAAGACACCATTTGGTGCGTTCACAAATGCTTTTGGTCCGATTAGACCAGCGCCTTCATTGATTAAATTCAATGAAAATGTCAAAGGTGGTCCAATAAAGTTCATGCTGTAAATGCTAGTATCAGTCCATATTAGAACCTCTTGTCTGGACTTCATCCCACCGACAATCTCTGAACCAGATGATAGCCTCAGAGAACCTGCCGTGTTAGTGCTTGTAGGCTCAAATTCAAGAGGATCTTCTTGATCTGAAAAAGCAATTAACATTGGATCAACCGTGCCAGTTCTGGAACCGCCAGATAAAGCGTCAGCGCCTAAGACAATCAAATGTCTATCCGTTTCTGATGTAACAACCTGCAAACCAACCGTGGGTACTTTATTTGCGCCTGATACAGATGAAAGTTGCACAGCTCTTGTTCCAACACCATCGTTCTCGACCCATCTGTATATACCGCCACCGCGTACATTGATGATTAAATCTTCGCCAAAATTATCATGCGTCCATAATCTAAGCTGATTATTTGCTGATATAGAGCTCGTGGATCCAAAACCACCATCGCCCCAAGAATTAAGACCCCAGCCTGTGCCCTGCACATAATTATCCAGACCAACATTGATTTGATATGCCCCAACTGTGCTACCCCCACCACTCCCAGAATCACTAGAATTAGCAAAAACAGTGTTGTCAGATGTATCTTTTGCTTTCACCGTGTAACTATTGGCGTTAATAATCGTTACTATTTGATATTCTTGATTCAAAACAGCAGCAGTTATGTTACCGCCCAAAGTTGCTCCACTACTGAATGTAACAAAATCATTTTGTACTGCGCCATGAGAGGTATCGCTTACAGTAAGCGTTGCACACAAAACAGCATCAGAAGAACTGTGTGTTGCTGCTGTCGTGCTTTCTGCGCCCCTTGTTGCTCCAACTAAGTTATTACCAGATACAGCCCCATAATTAATTGTTTCGCTTCCTATCTGTATTGTTCCACTTGAAGGAAATCCTGTAGAACTTGTCAATGGAATAGTCTCATCAGTAGCAGAAATGTTAGAAGAAAGTGTATTTGCTTTTCCAGCAAAAGTTACATCTCCGCCAGATGTTGTTGATCTAATTGGAGTAACATCATTGTAAGAACCGCCCTCTTCGACATAGTATTTGAAAGTGGTTCCCAAACCCATGTATCGAGTACCGCTCAAAGAGATCCATTGATGTAACGCTCTACAAATGCCTAGAAAACTATTGGTCGAGTATTTGACCCAACCACCTATTTTTTCTACACGATTCTTTCTAAAACGGATGAGATTACCGTCAACCCAACCGCCTTCGTTTGAGTAATCGGTCTCTTCTTTGTTGATTCCTGCTTTAAATTCTACTTTAGATAGAGGCATAGTAAACTTCCTTACAAAAAGTCTACCATAAAACTCCTAGACTAAGCCAAGCGAATGATTGCGCCTGTAGCTGTAGCGCTAGGGAAAACAATAGTAAAGTCTCCAGCAGTCGATGTTTTATCGCCACCGAAGTCGATAGCACATATAGCTTTATTAGAGTTGGTTGAATTGTAGATCAAACAACCCCTAGCCGTGACTGTAGCTGTACCAAAAGTTAAATCTGCAAAATCACAGATTGCTGTGGTTCCAGAAGTTGTTGGTGTCACATTTGTCAATGTACCACCGCCAGCACTATAATTAGTACCACTTACTTCTTGTGAAGTTGAATACGCAGTAGTCGAAGCACCCATTGTTGCTGAACTTGTGTATAACGCTAATTTAATCGAATCAGCGCCATTGGTTAGATTGTGTCCTTCAACAAGAATCTCTTGTTTAAAACTTGTTGCTATTGCTGATGTTATTGCCATTATAGCTCCTTAATAATTCTAGCCATGTCTTCATGACCTTGACTAATTAGTAAATTCACCATAGTCACTTTATTAGATTCTATACTATGTTTCATGGCAAGCAAAATGATTTGATAAATATAATTCCTGTAAGCATTGGCTTGTTGTCTCACATGTTCTGGCGCATCTGCTGAAACATCACATATTTTTTTTGTTGCCTGCTCCGCCCAAAACTCTGGATCGTGCCCTTTGTTTTGTGTCGTATGGACGCTTACATTGCCCAGTTTTATGAAGCTATCGTTCATCCTTTGTACGGTTCTGGCGGTTTTTCATGTTGTACAATAGTGAGATTGTCTTTTTGCAAAGCACCCTCTACATCACTGACAGTGCCAACCACCCATTTGCCATCATGTGGTACAGCAACAAAAGGATCTGGTAAACGATGATAACCATAAAGTCTTTCATTCAATGGAACGGATGAATCCAGCACAGTGGATCTTGGGCTAACGCCAACTTCAACTCCGTTTTCAATCAATTTGCATAACCAAAATTCTACACATGCTCTCCCTGCTTCAGCAAAATGTAAATCAGTAGAATATGAAAAATCTATGCCAAATAGATCTATGGCTTTAACTTTATTCCAGTAAGCAAAACCGATTGCATAGGCAACAGTATTGTTAAAATACGCGCATTTCGCGTAATTTGTCACCTCATCTATCGGAAACAGTTTCGCAGATGGCACTCTCTCATCTAATTCACAGGTGTAAATTGGAATTTTTAAGCTCGGCAAAATTTTACGCATGACATCGGTTTGCCTGCCTGCGTCATCTGTATCTAAAAAACGACTTGCAGGATCCATCATAAACAGACGATCTAAGTTAAAAACTGCACCTGCGGAATTGATACCCCAGAGCTCATCCCATTCTTTGCTGTTTTCTAATGATATAACAAGGTCTATTTGCGAAATGCCAAGACCGATTATGGCAACTCTCTTGCCCTCTAAAGATTTTATTGGTTTCATTACGACACTCCGATTCGGAGGCTGTCGTATCTGTATTCGTCTTTGGTCTCTCGACCTTCACTTAAGTTTTTCATTCTAGCCACGCTCTCTTTAAATCTTGCTTCAAACTGAGCAATGACATCTGGTGGCTCTTTGAGGAAGATTGCACCTTCTACTAACGCACCATATAACAATGCGTCTGAATAATCTTCCGACAAAACCGTTGTTCCACTGTCACTACCACTTGTTATAGAAGTCGGTTTATGTAAGTAATGTAATTCTACAGTAAAGTTTGCGTTTGGTACAGGTGCCAACGCAAAAGAACTCTGGCTGTAAATTGAATAATATTTAGGTTGTCCAGTCACAGTTGTTGTTGGACTGTACTCTTTCAAAAATGATGCGTGTTTTAAATCAAGGTATGTGTATGTACTACTGTTTATAATCGCAAGACTCATAGGTGCCAGAAAATCATTCGGAACGGCAAGAAAACGATTACCAGATTCCGTAGTACCTTGTACATTTTTCCTCTGTTCTGGTAGCTGTACGAGCTGAAATATGCGATCTTCAGACTCAGTAATGATAGTGGGCAACTGAGTAACAAAAGTGCTCTCAGTGCATTCTAAGTAGTCCTGTACTGCTGTTTTTAGTGTCGAATATGTAAAACTCATACTGTTACCGTCACGCTCCCAACGCTTACACCTATTTCAAATGTCGTAAGTTGTTTACCTAGTTTACCTAAGCCTACATTCGTGTAAACCACAAAAAAATTGTTGTCATCGTCCGTATCTGGTCTTGGATCGTTGAGCGCTTCGCTGTCTACTGGAGCAGGTCTTGGCTCTAACTGTGGGTGTTTTGGACTCCATTGATCTGGTCCGACCAATAAACCATCCCAAGTTTTCTTCATATCTCTGAGATTGTAACGAAATCCAGTAATATCGCAGATGCCGTATGCTTTATTGCCTTTTGCGTATGTAGCCATTATGGATTTGTGTAACTTCTCAAGTCTGGCATGATTCGATAAGAAGCTCGCTCCTCATCTTGATCCAACGCTCTTTGGAACTCTTCATCGTACATTTGTTTGAGCATCATAGTGCGTTCTGGCGCCCTTTTGATAGATATATAATACGCCAATCCAGCAGCAAGACACGGATAAAATCTGTAAGGCATTTCCAAAGTGTTTGCGCCTTCGTCCGCATCATCCATTCTGGTTAGTACATTCATGTAAACCGTGTACTCGCTTGATACATCTGGCGCAGGATAAACCGTGATCGTAGGCGATAATTGTTTATCTATCAAAAACTGATTCGGTTTTCCTGTTTGACTTTTTTTTGGATATGCGGAGTATTGTGACCGACTAATACGAGTCATCGGTAAATCGGTCACTTCACTGTTTACTGTTTCACGAACAAAAGCATCAAGAACATCAATCGGTGCAGTGGCATTTGTAGAATCAATGTTATATACAGTCGTATCTTTTACCATTGCAACTGTTTTTTGTGCAATAGTCCATTGATTTAGACCACGATTCGCCCATTCAGCGAGCATGAGATTGAGGCTTCTACGCGCTGTTTTAAGATCATATCCAGTTCTTAACTCGATACCACAGCGCTCAAAAGCCTCTTCTACAAACTCTCCTACATCTGGCGCGAAGTTTTTACTTCCTGATGTTGCCATTTACTTTAATCGTATTTTTTTATCAGTTCCAAGATAATGCTATAAGAATCGCCATCGCTGTGTCCGACAGTTGTAAAATCTATGTCTCCAGTTTTTCCTGACCCAGCGTTGTTGGGTACACCAGAAAAACGGTCATAGTATTCATCACCTGTTGAATCGGCTGGTAGGTGCATTAGCAAAACATTAGAAGTTGCGTCAAATTCCATCTTGACGCTCATGCCTACAGTCGCCCAGTATATTCTAGCTATACTGACCTCTGTGCATGTTTGACCTCTGGAATTTGTTGCCAATGCCGATACATCAACCTTTTTCACGGCAGATTCACCAGTGCCATCGCTGGCATTGGTGAACTTTAAGATCGCTCTTTTCTCACCATCTTGTATAGTCTGAGAGGTGACTGCATCTGCCATAACTTACTCCTTACAGCTCTGTGACTGCTGTACGCTCTTTCATTGCTCCAACATAATCAACTGTCAAAGTTTTAGCAGCAGCAGCACCGTTTTGTATGCCAAATGAAACAGTCAATTCTTCATCGTCTGGAGCATTTGTGCTTACAACTGTACCAGCCAGAACATTGTTTTGGAAAACATGGAACTTTTGATCTTTAGGGTCGTAAACGAAGCCCAGAGTCATGAAAGTATCGTCTGCCAATGAGTTAGGCAAAGACAGAGTAGACTGTGTACTGTCTTTTTCAACTATGAAGCTGATTGTTGCAGCGCCATCTTCTTTCAAAAAGAAAATGCCGTCTGTCACATCCAAAGGTGTCGTATCAGTCAACTGTAGTCCAGCTACAATGTCTGATTGCGTAGCATCACTCGTTTTAAATCTGATGTTGAACGCTAACTGTTTTCCAGTTTCGTACTTGAAACCTTCTTTGACCAGTTGAAAAAAATCATGGTCGTTATCAGCATCATCGTTGGTAATCAACAACAAACCTCCGTCACCGTCAGTCAAGGCTTCGCTGGCGTTACCAGAGCCACCTTCTGTTGTTGTGATTGTCCAGTCAGACGCGAGATAAGTATCAAAATCATTGAAGTATGAGTGATACTTGTGTGGTGCAGGAGCCTTTACTTTACCTAATGTTGAATCAGCTCCAACATTGGTAACTCCTGATGTAAAGTGTGTAGTCATGATAAACAGCCCTCCATATTATAAGTGCCAGCAAACCACCCCATGTGGTTTACCATCTATATGACTATTCAACTATAGCACAAAAGTAAAGGGTGTCTCTAAGAAATTAGTTTAGGACGAATCAATTTAGTAGATTTGTAAACAACTTTGCCATCGCCCTCATAATGAACGAGCTTTTTACCAAAGTGCATATCGTATTCTTCAGTCGGATCAAAAGAATTATGTGCCTTGACTGTGGCAACAAACTCGATCATGTCATATATTTTGTAATCATCAACAATCGCTCTATTAAAAGCTGTGGTGCATGATCCAAATGTTTTAAGTTTCTCGCCTTCCTCTGTAATATAATGTGTCGAGATTGAAGTACCAAAATCAGTTTTCCAATGATCTATTTTTACAATCATTGCTTTGACATTTACTTTATCACCAATATTTGCAAAATGTTTGTTGCGATCTTCAAACACATCTTTGCAGTGTGGTTTGCAAAGATCTGACAATCTTTTGTGTACTTCGCTTTTGTATTCAGTCAAACCTGCAAAATATCGAATATTTTTCATTGGCATCTCTTCGATCTTAATATCTCTCCAATAACCGATTGGATTAATGCCTTCATCAAGTTTTTTGTGTGCTTCGATTGTCCACTTTGCAAGATTTCTTTTTCTTGCAATTCCATATTTGATTCCAGCCGATATTTCCTCTAAGATTCTAATTCGCTCAACTTCTTCTGAGCTTCTGCGTTTAATTTTGTATAAATTAGATGTTGCGCCGTCTGTTTTTAGATCTGGTTTTCGTTCATCATTTGAATGTTTTGTGTCGATATAGTCTTTTGCCTTTTTAATTGCTAAATCAGAATCAACACAAAGAGTCTTAATGTATTCATCTTCTTCTTGTATGCGACCACCAAGAGCCCCTAAATCAACCCAAAACTTTCTGTAGCAACGCAAAGTGTATAGATTGTTTCCTCTTCCAGTGGATATGTAATAAGTAATCATCAATTATTATTATACATATTTTGTACAAATGTACAATTATTTATACAAGATAATTTAAGTTATTTTTACCATAAAAAAAGGGCTCCGAAGAGCCCTTTCATTGTAATACTGAGTAATAAAGTGTATTACGACTTCAATTAAGCGCCTTGAGAACCATAAATTCCACGCCAGTTAGAGAAACCAAAGCTATATCTTTCTCTAGCTTTGTATCTAATGTTGCCAGTAGAAAAATCTGGCTCCATAGAAGTTTCCATACCTGTTCTTTGGAACATTTTAAGTCCTTCGCCTTGATCTGTAACAGAAGTTAAGAGAAAGAAAGCGTCAGGATCAGTTAGATAATGATTCACAGTGTATCCACCGGGTAGAACTCCAGTGTTTTTGATAGCATTGATGTCATTATCTGCTGTGCCGACTCTTTGTGGACTGTTCATTATTCTGTCTGCAATGAAAACGAGCTGTGGTGGTACCACGAGCTTGGATCCTTGCACACTGATAGTCAGTCCGCGATCATCTGTAAATGTTGCAATGTCGATCAATGCGTCTTCTAACGAAGTTTCGTTAAGATCAGCCATAGTGGTTGCTCTGTTAGCAGCAGTGCCACCGCCAGCTAGAGGGTGTGCAGTGTTAATCAGAGATACACCGTCACCACCAGTAAAGCTGGAGCTGAACGCATTGTTTAGGACATTTGCACCTTTTACTTCTTTGGTGTTAGCCATAGATCGTGCGAGTGCTTTTGTATATCGTTTGCCTAAAGAATCATATAAATTATCCTCGACCGCTTCTTCTGTAAGTGCAAAAGCCAACGCAATCGTATCATGCGTGTATCTTGCAGTGTAGCTTTCAGAAGCATTGTCGTAGACAACGCCTTGACCTTCAGATTTTGTTGGTGCAGAACCAAAACCTACGATTAAAACTTCTTCCTCGAAAGCTCTTTGTGAGTCCTCGATTGAGAAGATCTCGGTATATTCTTGGTCGTATGTATCATACTCCATTCCGAATAACGCGTTTAATCCGGGTTCGAGTTCAGCAGCTAGTTGTGCTCTTGAAATTGCCATAACTAATTTACCTCACTTATGCTAAACCAGCACCTTTCTGCCCCATGATGTGGTTTTGAATCACACATAGAACATTGGTGTTGGCGGATGCAACATCCGAATTATCAGGATCTTCAGAAATATCAATCGCTTTGAGTGGCAATGTAGCGGTGGTAGCACCAGTCGTTACATCGAGCTCAAGGTTTGATCTTCCAGATTTTGTGTCACCGACAGGTGATCCGTCCACAATGTCAAAGTTTCCGAACAAATCTGCGACAGGAAAAGTGTCATCAGCTTGTACTTCGAAAACAACATCAGGGTCGTCAATCACACTGGCGATTATATCGCTGGCTGAAATACTACCGGGGTAGTAATTTTTAAAGACTTGTTCGCCTGTAGTTGGGTCAGTATATGAAACACCGTTAAACACACCAACAATAGGTACAGTACCAGAAGCAGCGTGTCTACCAATAACACCAGCAGTGAGTTGTGTAACCAAATCACCTTGGTATATTGGAGTAGTCGCACCGCTTGCAATTCTATATCTGGATTGTCCTCCAGTATAGGCACCGCCACCCATCATTCGAACAGGTCTACAACCAAAAGCAGCATCATTATTTGCCATGTTTGTCTCCCGTAATAATTACGATTTATTTTTTACCAAAAGTTACTTGGGACTCTCTTTTGGAATCGTACTTGACATAGCGACTGTCTTTTGCTGATTCGTTAAACATAGTGTTGTCTAGCGCTTCGTTGGCTTGACGGTTTTTACCTTCGTAATATTCGCGTCTTTCCTTAACAGTCTCCTTTGGTATTTTTGCCAAAATGAGTCCTTCGTTGTGTACAACGCCAGCAAATCTGCCTTTTTCTTTTGCAGGAAAATCAAAACCTTCAGGTAGTTCGGTTGCTTGTACAAGCTCCCATCCCTCACGAAGTCTATAACTTACATTGTTCGTATCTTCCTGTCCAAGAAATGACTCTCTGATCCATCGGTACTCATAACCCTCTGGGGCAGGTGGAGTCTCTAGCTTTCTTACTGGACGCCAAGGTTGTCTACGAGCCTGTTTATCGTGTGTCTCGGATTCACGCGTGTGTCTTACGCTGTTTTCATTCTCTGTCATTATATCGTCTCCCTACGAGTAGTTGCTTTCACTTTCTCTTTGGCAACCCTTTTCAACCAATCTTCTTCAGACATGTTGTAAGGCTTTAAACCACGAAGACGCTTTATTTCAGAAGGTGTAAACTCAACGCCATTTCTGTTGCCTTGTGTTTTTTTCCGACTTCCAACGGAAGCAGATGTGACTCTTTGCACAGTGGGTCTATCATCTCTTTCTTCGGCATTACTATCATTATCCAAATCTGGATAAACTTTGTAAACTCTTTTATTCAATTCTTCATAATAATCATTGCTGTCAGCTTCAAAACCTTCATTTATAAGGTTGACATGCGTGTAATAAGCAAACTGACTTGCTTCGACATTGTGATTTTCTTTAGCGCCATCTCCATACCAAGGATTTTTACCTTGCCATTCTAACGCCTCTCTGCTTGGCTCTGGTGCTTTTTGTTGCACCTGCTGTGGCTGTTGTGTATAGGCTTGTTGTGTTTCCACTGGTTGTTGTTGCTGCCTATTTTTTGCAACTCTAAGTTTTTCTTTTTGTATCGCTAGATCACTCTTCAAGCTGTCAGCTTTTGACATCAGTTCAGCATCACCAGCCTCGACTGCTCGTTTGTATATGTCATTCGCTTGCTGTTCTTTCGCCTCAATAGACTGCTCTTCAGCGATTAAATTTTGTGATTGAAGTGTTGTGGCATGTTGCTTCAGAGCGCTGTTTTCAGTTTGCACTCTTTGCAACTGTTCCATTGCTTGTTGTGCTCTTTCTTCAGCTTCTCTTATTTGTTGATTCTTTTTATTGATGCGCCTCGACACATTTTTTGTGTATTTATCAAGCTCATCATCAGTATCAACATTCTTTTGTGCAACTTGCTCTTCTTGAGGTTCGTCAACAATCTCTATATTGACTTCCTCTTCTTGTCTTTCAATATTTTGTTCTTCCATTATAAACTCACTATATCATCTGGATTCAGTATTGTCGCTATGACTTCATCATCATTGATAATTCTAACTTCAGCACCATCTTCCAGTTTGAACCTTGCCCCAGCATATCTTCCGATCAATACCCATTGACCTTCTTCACACCATGGGGAACCATATTTATCCTCGCTATAAGCCAAAGGTCCACATTTCACAACATAAGCAACCACTGTTGCAAGTTGTTCTTTATCGAGTGTCTCTTGGGTTAAAGCGATGCCACCTTTAGTCATGCCTCTGCCACGATAAGGCAATACTAAAATTCTCCAGCCTGTTGGTTGAGGCATCCTTTCCAACACGCTTTTATCTAAATTTTCTGGTTTGAGTACCACTTCGTCTGGATCGACATAAGCGGATGCAAGTTCTACTTTTGTATTCATTTTTCCGAATTAAAATAAGTTTTTATAAAATCTTGTATATAATACAACGCTTCCAACTTGCCTTGCAAGTATTTATGATGCTCCATATCGCGTAGGGATCCACTCATGTAAGTTTCTTGCACTTGCTCCAACAATTTATCAATCTCTCTTTGGAGCTTTTCAGCCAAATGTATTGGATCCATTAGGATTTTTTCTTCTTGGCTTTTTTCTTAACTGGTGCTTTCTTTTTAGCTGGTGCTTTTTTCTTAACTGGTGCTTTCTTTTTAGCTACTGCTTTTTTCTTGGGCTCTTCTTCTGTGGGTGAGCCATTGGCATCGTAACCAGCTTCAATCTTAGCCATTTTTTTGGCTATTCTAGCCATATTTTCAGCATGGGCTTTCGCCTCTTCTGCGTTTTTTTCCATAAGCTCTGCAAGTTCTCTTTCTCTTTCGATTTTCTTTTGCTTCTTTAGCTCATCGACAGCTTCTTTTTTATATGATGTCGTCACTTAGTTTCTCCTAAATTTTTGCTCTAATTCTAAAAGTTTTAAATTCGCTTGTTGCTGTAACCTATCAAGCCCTAATTGTAGCTTATCATCTGCAATAGCTTTTTGCACATCCAACCTTTGCTGTTGTATTTGTGCGTCTACCATTTTGTCTTGTGTTTTTTGTTCTTGTTTGACAGCAAACTGTTCTTGCTCCATATCGAGCTCTTTATCTCTGAGTTCTAGTTCCTGCTGTCTTATAGCAACCAGAGGATCGCCAGAATCACCAGTTTGTATGGAAGACAAGAATTGATTTGTAAGCTCTGCCATGAACGGAGCGCTCATTTGATCGATTAACATTTGTAGCTCCTGTGCAATCATCTGTGCCTCTTCTGGTGAGACTTGTTGCATTTGCATTTGTAGCATACCGATTCTTTCTTGCAACTCTGGTGGCATTTGTTGTTCTGCCAACTGTGATGCTAAGAATTGCAAATGTTGCATTACATGACTAATAATCATGGCTTGCAGTTGTGGGTTTTCTTGGACCACCTTTGTCATAAACAAACTTTGATGTGTTGCAATGTGTGCCTCATGATTTTGTTGAACAAAAGCCTGTGCTGGCTGTCCCATTAAAAAACCACTGTTTTCGAGACCTGCATCTATAGGTTTAGGCGTCATATCTGGTGGTGGTTGCAACAACGATTCAATATTATCTATTCCCAAAGCAGAATACATGCGTTTGTATGCCTCATAAATACCCAAAGGACCATGAACATCAGGGGCAGACTGAACCATTTGTAATAATTCTTGTGCCATCGTAATTCTTTGACTTTGTGAAAATATATTCGGATCGCTAATCGGTATTATGTCTACACGATCATCGAAGTCTTGTACTTTGATTTCTTTCGGACCAGAACCAGTTTCATAATCATAATTAGGTGGCAGGTAATCCGCAAAAACATCTGCCATCAATCTAAATTCCATTCTTTGTGCGTAATGTAGGCGTTTATGAATCGCTGACATTACTTTTGTACCACGCTCTAAAAGTGCGACTGTCGTGCCGACTGGCATAGCTTGATTCATATCACCAACATTCATATCTGCTATTGCTGCAAATCTTTTACCAGAATCGACCAGAATACCAAGCAGTTGCATCAATACATTGCTTGGTTCTTTGATAGGCAGTGGTATTAAGTTTTCTCTGAGTGATCCACCAGTGGTGTCTATATCACGGAACTCACCGGGTTGGAGAGGGTCTGCCTCATCTCTTATCCTCATGCCCCTTGCCTTGAAACCAGCAGGCAAGTTGGCAAGAGTCCCAGCATCAATAAGTTGTCTCAGTATAGATGTTGATGCTTTTGAGAGACCGCCAATCATGTGAGACAGACCCAAACCGTAAAATCCTAGACCGGGTAGAAATTTATATTGTACAAAGTAATCTATCTTGTCCTTTCTTGGATCATCAGGCAGATAGTTCCTTCTAATCGCTAATACTTTATTGGCTTTTTCGTCTATGGTTACGATGTATGGTAGTTTTAATCCTGTGACCTCACCGTTTTCATCGACATCTTCATAACCTTCCAAATCAAGTATGGTGTGTATTTCATAGATGGTTCTGCTTCTGTCTTCCGCGTAGTTCGGTTTTACGCCTTGTATTTCATCAATTTCATCTTCTATCTCATCTGAATCATAATATGCGTCATCAGGAATCTCGACATCTGCATAGAAACCAGAAAGCTGTTGCTTCCTGATTTCATTCTTTGACATGTTTATTACATGTGTAATTCTCTCTGCGCTGTGCAAATCAGGCGCCTCATAAGGAACAATCAAGTCCTCTGGCGGTATAAATTTACTGACTGCGCGACCCAAGACGAAATCAAAATAAACTTTTTTGAACGCTGAACCAGCCAATGGTAAGTAAAATAACAACTGATCTAGCTCAGGGTCGTATTCTTGCATTACATTCATAATGTAATAATTCATAAACTCTTGCACACGCTCTGCTTGTGATTCTGTTTCAGCCGTTCTCGTTCCAATAATTTGTGTTTTTACTGGACCTTTAGCTGGTAAAAGCTCTTTGTAGCTTTGTGCTTGGAATTGAGTTACGGCTTCTGCCAAAATAGGATGAATTACGCCAGAGCTACCCTCAAAAGGTTGTGACCGACTTTCATCGAACTTCATGCCCAAATACTTCAAGCCATCGATGTAGGTCTTTTCCCATTCAGATCTTGACTCCAGATCATTTTTTACAGAATCGCATAAGTCAGTAGAAAGCCTCATGAGGGTGTCATTGTCTAATGTTTCTGCTAAATTGGAGTTAAAATCGCTCTCGACTATTTCTTCGAGTGCTGTTATTTCATCATCAATTAAAACGCCTTCGTCAGTCACCAAAACTGACATCGCTTCATCCAACTGTTCTTGTCTGGATTTCTCTGGTACGACCTCTATAGTTCCGCCTGTTTCAATAATGTCAGGATCGGTTTCTGTTCCAAGTTTATTTTCGACTGCCATAATAAATTATATTTATACCTTATTTCTCGTTAATAATATACCGTTCTGTTTTTTCTCATCAGTTTGATCTCGTCCTGATAATCGCTGTTGAGGCTCAAAAAACCGCCCTGTCTGAAACGCATCAATGCCATAGTCATGGAGTCAACATAGTCGTCATAATCACCGTATGGGAAAGAAGCAGCTTCTTCGATAACTTCTTCTGCGAATGTTTCATCAGGAGCCCAAACCATGCCTGATTCGAATATTGGTGCAACACTGTTCATTCTTGCGACCTTATCTTGTCCACGGCTTGGTGTGTATGCTGTTACAGGTATTCCCATCCTTCTAAGCTCATGAGTTAAAGGAGTTCCTGATGCTTTAGCCTCTATCAAAATACAATCTGGCTCCCAGTATTTGTACTCTTCCCAAGCTACTTTCTTCAACTCTGGGAAATCAACGCGCATACGCTTTGCATCCAATAAAATAATATTTTGTGAACCATCGTCTTCGTTCTCAAAGACAGCCCATGTTGTGATTGCAGAGTAATCTGCTGTTTCTTTTTTAGAAAACGCAGTATCGTAACTTTGAATGATGTAATTATATGGCGGTACTGCTTCTTCATGCCATTTGTTCCACCACTCTCTTTTAACAATAGATCCTTCTTCTGCTGTTGGGTTCTGCATCCACTGTGCGTTCCACTTAGATATTGGCAGTGATGCTTTCACGCTCAAAAGCTCTTCTTTTTTCCAGAATCCGCCCCATAATGGCGTGTCTGACTCAGGCATTATCGCAGGAAACTCAATCATCTCCCATTGATCTGCGTGTTCATCTGCTTGTTTTTTTAAAAGATTGCCGACCAAATCTTTTGTGCTCCATCTAGTCATTACGATAATGATTGTTCCACCGGGTTGTAAACGCTGTCTTGGTCCTGATGTGTACCAATCGTAGGCAGACTCTAAGGCTTTTGGCGACAAAGCATCTTGCTCTGAATGTGGGTCATCAATAATCAATAAATCCGCACCACGACCTGTTATCGCACCACCAACACCAGCATAAAACGATTCACCTTCTTGATTGGTTGTCCATCGTCCAGCAGATTTATTGTCCGCTTGTAATTGTAGCTCTGGGAAAATATGTTGAAATTCTTGGCTGTCAATCAGGTTTCTTACTTTACGACCAAACCTCACAGCTAACTCTGCGGTATGTGTACATTGGATAATTTTTAGATGACCATTTAGCCCCATCATCCATGCTGGAAAGTATGTTGATGCAAACTCTGACTTTGTATGTCTTGGAGGCAAGCATACGATCAACCTTTTCAATTCACCTGTGGCAATTCTATTAAATTTTTCCGCAATTATTTTGTGATGCCTTCCTTCTATAAAACCGCCCCACATGTGTTTCACAAAACTCAAAAAATCTGTTTTGCATTTTTCTTGTGCGTCCATCTGCTCATATCTTGATAGAAGAGCAATCGCTTCGCTTTTATCTTGTTCAGATAAGATATCGAGATCTTTTATGGTTACATTTTCCATATCAGCGAGCTGGATAGCAAGGTAGTGACATATTGGTGATTCTATCCAGCTCTAAATGTCGTATAACGACACCTAGATAAAGTATAGAGGATTTTAGAGAACACATTTACCTTTTTACCAAGCTACCACCGAAATACATGCCGATGATTGCAGAAACTAAATTTGTGTCTAATTGTGTAATAACTAAACCTTGAAAAGTGACCCATTCAAATACTTCTCTACCTTCTCTAAAAAACATAAAACCGGGTAGCCAATTTGTATACCCAACTGTCACATCGACAGTTGGATAGAATACAGCCACAAGTTTTGGCAATAAAACGATTGCAAATATCGCAGTCAGGGCAATAATCCTTCTTGTCCAAGCAAAACCTTTGTCTTTTAATCCATGATCGAGAGATTGTTTTTTTGCTTTCATTTCAAACTCGCCTCTGGTAATCAACAATTTTTGCTCCTCAGCTTTTGCTTTTCTGCTTTGTGACCAGATACTAAGAAGACTACTCAATAGAGTAGATCCGAGCATTGTGATAATCTCGAAGGGAAAGCCCATAAATTTAAGCCTTACTTGTCCTTTGGTTTGACTGCGACAGTTATGTAGGCTTCGTTTTCGTCATCTGTTGACTTATCATCTGCTACATAAGTACCATCTTCATTTCTAGCTCTGACTTTTTTTGCTTCATAACCTAGAAATGTAATCTTAAACCAATCTGTCAATCCATATTTCATAACTTACTCCTTATTCTTTAGCGTCTTTTTTATGTGTGCCTGCATACAATCCGAACCAAGCTGCCCCACTACCAACAACAATAGAGATCAAGCCTGATTGTTCGAAGGTTGGGTCTGGCAAATCCATAAACCACATGACAGTGTAATACAAAAGATACATATATATACCAAGAAACGCTCTTGGGATTATCCTCCATGCATCGACTGCTTGTGCAACGAAAATAAACCTTTGATATGGGTTGTCGTTTTTCTCGTCTTCGAGCTCTCTTATTCGATCTTTTAATTCTGATTTTTCTTGAAGCAAAGCCATAAATTTGTTGAGGTCGATCTCGACTTCGTTTCGGCTGAGGTCGCCACCAAATCTAGGACTTCCGTAATGCTCTTCTTCACTCATTTTTTTTACCTTTTTTTACCTTTGTGCAAACCATGTCGTGCGTGTTGCTTGCCTTTTTTGGTTGCTGCTCTTTTCTTTCTGTTTGCTGATGCTAATTTTTTTCTGCCTTTTGCAGTAGATTTAAGTTTTTTTATGGTCTTCGCTGGCGCATAAACCTCACCAGTTTCAGATGATTTTTTACCACTAGGTGTACGCCATTTCTGTTTTGTCCAGCGCTTCAGTGATCTTTGTGATTTTTTCAAAGCCATAACTATTCCTCATATAGATTATCAAATGTGATAGATGGGTCAAGGTAGCTTTCATGCTGTTCGGCTGAATGTTTCCATTGAGATGGTTTAAAATCAGGCGCTCCTTCGCCTGTGACCCAAAGAGCAGGACTTGTGGCTCTGACCCTATTATTTGGCAAAGCAACTAAATTACCACGCAACTCGCAGTCTTCAGTGATGTACAAGACATGTGACTGTTTGTGTTGTGCTGAATCATCTGCAATATCAGAATTTGTATAATCGACTGTAAATAAATATTGTCCAGTGTAAAACTCGCCATCTATTTTGCAAAGCCATGGTGAAGAGCTGACTCTATCCAATACGACTACCGCATGATCTCTTGACTCGCAATCCCAAGGCTGTGCAATGTGATCTTGCATGGGCTCTGGGAAATCTTCCATAGGAATATCAGCAACCATGGCTTGTATCGGTAATCTTGCCCACATTGCTCCACCATGTACATTTGGCTCATCGTTGTCCTCACAATCAGACTCACATCCTGTAAAGACTACATGAAAACTTAGTGAACGATCTGGAACAGTATTTACTGCTATAGCCAATGCGTGAAGATACTCATCATGATATGATTCATGGTTATGAGTAAACTCTCTTCTGACCCAACACTTGAAGTGTGGGATGTTGCTAATCAAATATGCCACTACCTGTTAAAAAAATTATCTTTTTTTGTTTCTTTTCATCATGGATCCGCCTTTAGACTTTTTCATGATTCTTCCACCTTTAGACTTTTTCATGATTCTACCGCCTTTAGACTTTTTCATGATTCTTCCGCCTTTAGACTTTTTCGCACCACCACGCTTAATCGTTGGGATTTTTATTCTCATGTTTTTCATAACTTCTCGATTATAGATTAGTTTCTATATCCACCACCAGCTTTTTTATACGCTTTTGCAAGCATTTGCGCTTTTCTTGCAGACCATTGCCCAGCTTTACCGCCTTTTGTTCCAGCTTTAATCTTGTTAAATAACCTCTTACGCATGGTCGGCTTGGTGTAGTTTCCAGCTTTGTTTACTGTGGACTTGCTCTTTGTTTTCCTTTTTGTTGCGCTACCGCCTTTTTTTAACTTAATTGATTGTAAAGTTTTCGCTTGTTTGGCGTGTGTTTTGCTGGCTTTCTTCAAACCTTTTACAACTTTTTTTAGTTTAGCTTTGGTCTTGTTGCTTTTAATTGTTCTTTTTCGCATATTCAATCCTCTGTTTACCATTTTTCACGATTTGCCCAGTAAGCTGCTGACATCTTGCCTCTTTTGATATTTTTGGCATGTCTTGCTTTGAAAGATTTTCTTCTTGCTTTTTGTTTCTTTGACTCGCCTTTTTTCGGCTTGCCTGCTGTTTTTACGCCCTGCTGACCAAATCTTATGGTTTTTATTTTGTCGCCTTCTTTTGCAACAACTACATGAGATTTGGTTGGATGCTTGGGTGTGCGCTTAGGTTTGTTGTAACCACTGACACCGACTCTAGCTAGTCTTGGATCTTTTTTGCTTTTTCTTTTTTTTGTTGCCACAGATCAATATTAGTTTGCTAGTGGATTGTCATTTTTATTTTTTAAGCTCTGCACATCATCATACATAGAGTCAATACTTGAGTTAATACCTGCGATGCTTGTTTGGATTGCAACAATGTCATTTTTGATTGGACTTAAATCCTGTGTTTCGACATTTAAAGATTTAATTTGCTCACCAACTGCAACAACATTCTTGTCAAGTGCTGTAACTTGATCTGCCAAAGCATCTATTTCATTAATATAACGAGTCATTTTTGACTCAAGGTTTTCTATACGGTTTACATAAGTTGCGCCTGTATAACCGAATCCAGCCAATGTGGAAACTATCCCAGCTAAAGCAATAAGCTGTGTTGTTTTATTTTGGAACCAATCCATATTCACTCCTATAAATTTGGTTGCATGTTTATCAAGCCGTTCATATCATTCAAGCTCTTACCGTACAAACCGACAAAAGCGCTGTTGTTGTCTGGCAATAATACATTAGCATAAATATCTTTTGGTTCATACCAAGTGTCTTGCTCAGGTATGCTTGTCTGAAGATAGCCATCAAAGCCTTGCACAAAGCCCATGTATGCAATTAATTGTGTTTCGTCTGCATACTCACCAGTTTCTTGTTGCTGTTGTTCTAGCTCTTCTTTTTGTTCTTGCATGTTTTGTGCAACGATTTGTTCTGCTATTACATCTGCATCTGACTGTCCTGATGTATCGCTACCGCTTATACTATCGTCAATGCTGTTGTCAGACCCACTTCCTGTGTTGCTGGAAACGCTACTGTTCGTATTTGCCACTGTGGTAGTTGTGGAAGATCCACCATCTGTTGTTGCTTGCGTGTCTGTTGCGCCACCGATTGCTGTGTTTTGCGAAACCATTGTACTTCCAACACTGCTGTCGGCACTAAACGAACTAAGCACTTGTTGAGTCTGCATTGCAGAACTTGCAACTTGAGCTGAGATGCTAGGCGAATTACTGGTGCTTATACCGCCTCCTGATGCTGAACTAGCTACTGCTGTGCTAGTGGGGTTAGAAACGCCACCAGAAGCCACAGAAGACGCGTAGGAGCCTCCTGATGAAATAGATGTACCAGTAGACTGCGCAGAGGTGCCAGCAGTTGTACCGCTTACGCTGTTGCTCGCTGCCCTAATTGTGTTAGCAACGACATTTAATTGTTCTGCTCTTTTGTTGCTTTTCTTCTCTTCATCCTGCGCGACAACAAGCTCGACAGTTTCTTCTCTGTCTTGGCTCTCTTCTTCAACTGTCTCCGAATCCTCCAAGTCTCCATCTTCAGCAACAGACAAATCAGCAAGTTCTTCGAGTATTTCTTCTGTTTCTTCTTCAAACCATTCCTCCAGTTGTTCTTCTATGGTTTCAAACTCTAAATATTCTATTGTTTCTTCATCAATAAAATTTTCTATCAATTCTTCGTGTTCAAAATGATCCATTAAAACATCATCAAGTAAAGGCAAGTCATGATTTGTTTGTCTAAACTCATCTACGATCAAAATTTCTTCATATATCTCTTCGATATATAATTCTTCTTCGATATAACTTAATGTAATTAGCTCTTGTTCTGGTGTTAAGTTAAATTCTTCAATGTAAGGATCGAAATATTCTTCTTCAAAGAATAGTGTTTCTTCAAAATATAACTCTTCTTCATAAAAATCTATCCCTTGTAGCTCAGTAATATATACAGGGTCCTCTTCAAAGAAATAAATTTCTTCTTCATAGGGATCATAATATCCATACTGATCTTCTTCAAAGCTGTCATAGCCGAACATGTCTTCTTGGTAATAGGAATCTTCGACAAAAGTTTCGACCATATATCCAGCACAAGCTGGCGAATACTGCGAGTCCAAAGCACACTCATAATCAAACAAGTCATCCCAATAGTTAGGACATTGAGTAGAATACAATCCATCTAAATCACACTGTTGAGTTAAAAAAGCTGCTTGATAGCCAGTACATGCGGTATCGTTTAGAGGATTGCTACAATCCAATCCGTTTCCAGAGCCTACGCCATACAAACTACCACCGTTTTCGAGCAAAGTATTCGAAGCAGATGCGTTCCAAGTTGCATTTACACATGTTCCAGTCGCATTTGTTGTTCCTTTGCCACATTGATCGTAAAACAAATATGTGTATAGTTCATCCGATGCACCTTGTTCGCCAATCAATACATCGTGATTGATGATGTTCAAGGCGCCATATCTGAACTCAAAACTGTCATCTGACTTCCAAAGTATGACTTCAAACGAATTGTCAGTATTGCCTCGATTATATTCTCGTAGGTTATACCAACCAAAAACAGATTTGTCGGTAAAATTTTTGGCGAGAACTTTTGAGCCATTGTCTCGTATTAAATCAGTCCAGAAAGGATATAGGGTATATGTAATCTCAGGCAAAGGATCAGGTGTGTAGTCATTACAATAACTTCCTGACGACCCAAAGTGTAAACAGCCATTGGTTGCCATTCGAGCAGATGTAAAATCTTCACCATAAAATGTAAATGTAAAATCTAAATTAAACGCAGACGATACTTGGTCATCGCCAACGCCCATATTGGTCGTGTTACTTTCGCTCGTTAAATCAATTAAAGATTGATTCGCCTCATAGATATAACCTGCATTGACTGTAGGTACAAATAATAATGCAAATAGACTAACTGCCCTTATCAAACTCACGCTTACAAGTCAGTCTTGATTTATTTTGTCCAGCCGAGTTTTCTGTTCTAACGCACTTGGCAACATAGCTGGCTTTCGCTTCTTTGTAATCTGGTCGATCTTTGGGGTTAGCAGCCCATGCTGATCTTGCTTCTTCGCCTATTTTTCCTTCATACGGGCAAGGAGTGCCTGCCATATACATGGCACTAAAAACTCTTACATCTTGGCACATAATGGCAACTGCTGCGACTTTCATGCCCATGTCGTATAGGTATTTACCTAATTTTAATCGTTCACAGTTTTCGTCTCTGACTGTTCTTCCAGCCGATAAACCAAATACTTGTCCTTGAAACGCGCCAGAACGACCTACAGTACAAAGATCTTGACTGTAACTCATGATGCTTGGTGCAATCGCAGAAGCAGGCGGTGCTTCAGTTTTAATGTTCTGATTAATAGTTTGCTCAGATTTTGACTCATTAATATTTCTATTGGTGTTATCAGATGTGCTTTTGTTTTCATTTACATTTTTATTGTTGGTCTGAACATTCGATGTAGAAGTCGATTCATTAACATTCTTATTAGTATTGTTCGATGTAGAAGTATTTAAATTCGTATTTGTATTCGTATTGTTCGATGTGCTGTTATTTGTGTTCGTACTGGTCGAAGTATTTACATTGTTGTTTGTGTTTGTGTTTGTACTCGTTGATGTATTTGTATTGGTGTTATTGTTTGTACTGGTCGCAGTCGATGTACTGGTATTTGTATTGCTGTTTGTGTTTGTTGCAGTCGAAGTTGAAGTATTGTTATTCGTGTTGCTGTTCGTGTTTGTAGCAGTAGATGTATTGGTATTGGTATTGTTATTTGTATTGGTGTTGGTATTAGTATTTGTTCCAGTAGTGGTTGTAGTATTGGTATTGGTATTAGTGTTTGTATTGGTATTGGTATTGGTATTGGTGTTTGTATTGGTGTTTGTATTTGTATTGGTTGTAGTAGTAGCCGATGTCGTGGTCATCGAGTTTTGCTCACAATACTGAGAACCAGCAGTACAGTCACCAGTCTGATCTGCTTGTGCATCATTCACAAAGAAAAACATAAAAAACAATGGAATATACTTATTCATATCTTATCTGGGTCAAAATTTCCTTTTGCTATTAGTGTTTGTCTGTTCTTGATGTGTTCTTCCTCTATTTCTTTCTTGCTTTGACCTTTGTATTCAACAGCTAGAAAATCATCAACCATCATCAAGTTAATATTACGATCACCAACATACATCTCGCCTAAAACTCTTCCGAATTTACCTTTTTTATCTTTGTGTGTTTTGATGACAACTTGACCTTTTGAGAGCTCATCAATCAAGTATTCTTTGCTCATCAAACCTCTTGCTTTTTCATCTTTGTCTCTGGTGCGAGACTCTGGGGTGTCGATGCCGTATAAACGAACACGGCTTTTGTAAGAAATGTCAAATCCTAAATCAATCGAGACATCGACTGTATCTCCATCTACTACTCGTAATATTTCACAGTTGTACTCGTACATCATAACCACCCAAAAGATCTAAATAGATCCCATAGCACATAGCTAAAGCAAATCCAAAATGCCTTTTTATAGAAGACATAATCATCGTATGCTTCCTTAGATATTTTTCCGTGTTCGTATAGTTCTTTCATTCATAGCTCAATCCCCCCCCAGCTTACTTTTCTTTTGCGTGCCACCAGTTCATCGCACACCAATCAATAACAGAATATAGTTTTTTCATCCAGCCTGTCTTTTGTGGCGTAGGCGTGATACACGCGATTACGCTACAGGTTGTGACCACTATCATTATCACTGCTATTATATTTGCAAAAGTTTCCATAATTGACTCCCTTTATTATTAATATTTATGATCCAAAAATTATTGATCCCATGCCAACCACTAAAGTAATTAAAGTGGCTACAATAAAATGTTCAATTCTTTTTACACGATTAAGCATTTCAAGCCATCGTTCAGCACAAACCGCTTCGTGTTTTTCTATTCTTGTATGCACATTTGATATTCGATTGTTTAACTCGAACTCAACATCAGATATTTTAGTCATCTTTATCTTCGATGTCTTTTGTGATTGTCTCAAGGTTTTCCTCTACAGCATCTTTTGATTCATTTATTTCATCAACGATGCTCTGCCTAATTGTTGCTACTGCTTGAAGCTCGTTTCCATTCCAAGCT
>VTLG01009630.1_pt1 | contig 24020 bp, 21 predicted proteins | sample 4694571 | NCBI WGS metagenome assembly VTLG01 (sample SAMN12604809, study PRJNA352737) | marine metagenome | biome: ENVO:00000447; feature: ENVO:00000209|ENVO:00000569|ENVO:01000036; material: ENVO:00002151; isolation source: viral sequences binned using virsorter ...
AAGAGAGTAACGATACAGCTAACAATGCTATTACTTTGACATGGAGTAATGGAGAGGTTAAGGCGGAAGCTACATAATGAGAGATTATAAGAGAGAGTACAACTCTTATCATGCCAAGCCAACACAGAAGAAGAATAGAGCTGCAAGGAATAAAGCAAGAACCCTATTGAGTACAACAGGGAGAGTGCGTAAAGGTGATGGCAAGGACGTTGACCATAAGGATAGAAACCCTAGGAACAACAGTCGTAGCAATTTGAGAGTGATGAGTAAGAGTAGGAACAGAAGTCGTAAGTAGTGGTGGTGGTAGTGTCCTGTCTTGTCTGAGCTACGCGCGAGAAAATAATCAAGGCAGCTTGGTCAATCGGTTTATAACCGATAGAACTATGGCAGTCTTCCGCCATTTATTAAGTGTAGTGGACAATACGTGGACAATTATTATTTATTTTAGGCGATAGGGGTATGCTTTTTTTTCGAAACGCGACCCCCCACCCACCCCAAAACACGGCCGCCATCGATTATGGATATTATACAGATTGGAGAGTGTCTGACCCTTGAACATCGAGATACCTTACACACCCAGACCCTTGCAATCTAACTTGCATGCAGAGCTGGATAAACACCGCTGGGGCGTCATTGTCTGCCATCGTAGGTTTGGCAAGACCGTTATGGCGGTTAATCACTTGTTGCGTGCTGCTATACTATGCCAGGATCGTTCACCACGATTTGCGTACTTAGCGCCGACATATCGGCAAGCGAAAGCGGTAGCATGGGATTATCTCAAGCAGTTTGCAGGAGCGATACCAGGTGTAAAGTTCCATGAGACGGAGTTACGAGCGGATTTGCCGAATGGTGCCAGATTAACGCTTTTGGGTGCAGAGAACCCCGACAGTTTGCGTGGTATCTATTTGGATGGTTGTGTGATGGATGAGGTTGCAGATATGCCAGAGACGGTATTTCCAGAGATTATTCGTCCAGCGTTATCGGATAGAAAAGGGTTTTGTTATTTTATAGGAACACCCCGTGGGCATAATATGTTTTTCGAGTTATACGAACAGGCCCAGTCGTTGGATGAATGGTATAGTGTTGTGTATAAGGCATCCGAAACCGATATTGTGGATAATGAGGAATTAGAAGCTGCCAAGGTTATGATGACCCCAGATCAGTATGACCAGGAGTTTGAATGCAGCTGGGTGGCAAATGTTCCTGGTGCGATATATGGAAAAGAATTACAAGAGGTCTTGGAAGAAAAAAGGATTACTAAGGTTCCGTATGATCCGTCCAGTAAGGTGCATACATTTTGGGATTTAGGAATTGGCGACAGTACCGCAATATGGTTTGTGCAAACCGAAGGCCGTGCGATTAATGTGATTGATTATATAGAAGCACGGAATGAAGGCCTACCGTATTATGTGGGTGTGTTGGAGAGAAAAGGATATTTGTACGGCGATCATTGGGCGCCCCATGATATTGAAGTTCGAGAACTTGGGAGTGGGAAAAGCCGTAGGGAAGTGGCATGGGATTTGGGGCTAAACTTCCGTGTTGTACCGAAGTTACCAATAGAAGATGGCATACATGCCGCACAGATGTTAATACCCCGCTGCTGGTTTGACCAGGATAAATGTAAAGTGGGATTAGAAGCGTTACGCCATTATCATCGTGCCTATAATGAAAAGACAAGAAGTTTCCGAACCAGTCCTGTACATGATTGGTCAAGTCATGCAGCCGATGCCTGGAGGTATTGTGCTGTCGGATTGAAAGAGCAGAAAGATTGGTCGCATCCGCCACAACGGTTTGCATCAAGTGATTATAACCCGTTTACACATAAAGGAGATTCACAATGGGTTTCTTAAGTCCCAAAGCGCCACCTGCGCCACCACCCCCTCCTCCTCCTCCACCGCCCCCAGCTGTGGAAGGTATAGATAAGGGAAAAGTAGAACAGGAAGAAAAGCGTTTAAAAAGACGTAAAGGCGTACAAGATACCATATTAACAGGTTCTGGATTAACACAAGAAGAAGGTGCAACCAGCACTTATAAACCAACACTACTCGGATAAAGGAGAAAAATTATGGGTGGATTTTTTGGAGGTGGTAGTCGTTCTGCGCCTGCTCCCGTACAACCATCAAAACCGTATGTCGCACCAGCGCCTGCTATTCGTTCCGAAGAACAAGAAACAGGCAAAAAAAGAAAGAAAAAGAAAATGGTGTCGGGTGAAGCAGCTACGGTGTTAACAGGCACACAAGGCCTAACAACATCGGGTATGAGTAAATCGACAAAAACATTATTAGGAGACTAATATGGCACAAGCGAATAAACGCGCTGTTGCTTATATCAATCAGTTTAAGGTACTAGAAAATCAGCGCTCCGTTTGGGAAAGTCATTGGCAGGAATTGGCCGATTACATTAGCCCACGGAAAGCCGATATAACAAAACATAGAACCGCTGGCGATAAACGTACTGAGCTGATCTTTGACGGTACCGCTATACATGCAGCCGAAATGTTAGCAGCCAGTTTGCATGGTATGTTAACCAATCCGTCTACACCCTGGTTTAGTTTGAAGTTTAAAGATCGAACACTTGATGGTGATGACGAAGCGAAAGAATGGCTGGAAGGTGTAACCGAAGTCATGTATTCGGCATTTCATCGGTCAAACTTTGCTGAAGCGGTACATGAACTCTATACCGATCTTGTCGTATTTGGCACAGGCGTTATGATGGTAGAACGGGATGCGTCTACCAATTTACGATTTTCAACACGCCACATTGGAGAATGTTTTATAGCCGAAGATGCCGAAGGTCGTGTTAATACGGTGTATCGTAAATTTAAAATGACCTGTATTGCAGCAAAAGAAGTTTTTGGTAATGACGCGTTACCAACACGCTTACAAAAAAAAGCGATGGAAGAACCGTATGAAGAAGTAGAATTTATCCATATAGTGCATCCGAGAGATAATTACGACACAACAAAAGTAGATAATCTCAACAAACCGTTTGCATCGATATATATTGACCCCGAAGATAAACAAATTATTTCCGAAAGTGGTTTTGATGAACTTCCGTATATGTGTCCCCGTTGGTTAAAAGCCAGCTTTGAACGCGGTTATGGGCGATCCCCTGCTATGACTGCGTTAGCGGACACAAAAATGCTCTCGAAAATGTCGGAAGTAACTATTCGGGCAGCACAAAAGCAGGTTGACCCTCCGCTTATGTTGCCCGATGACGGCTTTATGATGCCTATTCGTACTGTGCCTGGCGGATTAAATTTCTATAGAAGCGGTACCAGAGATCGTATTGAGCCGTTAAATATTGGTGCTAATAACCCTCTCGGTTTACAAATGGAAGAACAAAGACGCCAAGCGATACGCTCCGCGTTTTATGTTGACCAATTGATATTAGGACAAGGCCCACAAATGACAGCTACCGAAGTTATACAACGGACGGAAGAAAAGATGCGTTTGCTAGGGCCTGTACTTGGCAGACTACAAGCGGAAATGTTACAGCCGTTAATTGAACGTGTTTATGCGGTATTGATGCGCCAAGAATTATTTGAAGCGCCACCAGAGTTTTTACAAGCCAGCGATGTGGAAATAGAATATGTATCACCATTAGCAAAAGCGCAACGCTTTGGCGATATACAATCCGCTATGCGTTTATTTGAAAGTCTGGCTCCGTTATCCCAGATTAATCCACAGGTATTTGATTATGTGGATATGGATGGATTAGCGAAACATATTATCAGAGTGTTAGGTGTTCCTGCAAGTGTCGTAAAATCCGATCAACAAGTAGGACAGGAAAGACAACAACGCCAGGATCAAGAAGCACAGATGGCTGAACAGCAACAGATCGCTAATCAAGCCCAAGCGATGGGTGATGCTGCGCCTATGATTAAGGCGATTAAAGAATAATTAGGTACGACTATTTACAATATAATTAGCAAAATTAGTAGCACAACGAAGCGTACAAAAATTATCGTATTTTAATTCGTAGGATTGACCATCCCATGTACTAAAAGAGATAACCTTTTCGTTATTTTTACCTAGTGTTCTACTATCTATTGTAGTTGATGATGATGTTGCAAATGTATTTATTTTTGTTACAACTTCGTTACCTAAATAATTAAAATCTTTATCAAATAAATGATCGTATTGACCATTCTGATTAAAATACGTGTTAATAACTTTAGACGCTTTTTTACCACAGTTTTTACAAGTTTTTATCATTTTTGACCCCTTTTGTTAATTGTTATATAATATACATGGTAAACATGACGTTTAATGTCAAGTATTAGAAAGAAAATATGTTTAAAACTGAAAAAGATCGCATAGAAACGTATAAACGGTTGTTTGCTACCGATGATGGCAAACAGGTTTTAGAAGATTTAAAAGCGCGGTTTCACATCGAAACGATGACATTTGTGGATAATAACCGAGCTTTAAGTTTTGTCCATGAGGGACAAAGAAGTGTTGTGCTGTATGTACTGCACTTAATTAAAGAAGAAAAACAACAACAGCAAACAATAGCGGAAGGAAAATAAAATGGCAGAAGAACAGGTAGCGGATGCTCCAGTCCAAACTGGGGAAGCACCGTCTGATTGGAAAGCGAGTTTACCAGAGGACATACAAAATAATAGTTTAATACATAATATAGATAGCGTAGAAGGATTAGCAAAAACGGCTATTCATGCACAAAGTATGGTAGGTGCCGAGAAAATAGCGATTCCTGGCAACTGGGCCAATGATGATGATTGGAACGGTGTCTATACCAAATTAGGACGGCCAGAAGAATCCAATGGGTATGATTTAAAAAATCCCGAAGGTGTCGACAATGTTGATAAGGATGTAAAAGGATGGTACCAGGAACTTGCGCATGATGCAGGATTAAACAATCGTCAAGCGCAAAAAATCTATGATGCGTATTTAGCAAAGTCTGCGGAAATGGCACCAGAAAATACGGAGCTATCCGAAGAACAAAGAGAAATACAAAAAGGCGAAACCGAATTAACTTTAAAAAAAGAATGGGGAAAAGCGTTTGATGATAAATTAGATGCGGCTAAAGGCGTTCTTGCCAAGTTTGCCCCAGAAGGTTTTGCTGAAATATTAACAAAAGATGGAATGCCGTTAGGTAATTCCCCAGAGTTTATTAAAACTATGGCAGATATAGGGAGCTTCATTAATTCTAAAGTTGGTGAAGATAAAATAGTGGGTGATAAACAAACACCTGCATTAACTCCCCAGGATGCACAAAAAGAAATAGCAATATTGCGTGGCGATCCAAAAGATAAAGGCCCGTATTGGAATAATAAGCATCCAGACCATGCTGCTACAGTTGCAGAAGTTTCACGACTAATGGAATATTTACATCCAGAAGTCGAGGAGTAGGATAAGCGTAAGCCCCTAACGCGCCAACAGCGTTAAGTTGGAGGTAGCATACTTCATGTTAAAGTGTCTTGCTTGGCGAGATAGCACTTGTTTTTTTTAACCATAATTACGGAGGTGTTATGTCAACACAAGTAACAACAGCTTTCGTTCAACAGTTTAGTTCCAATATCCAACTGTTATCACAGCAAATGGGTTCCCTTTTGCGTGGTTCCGTGGATAGCGAAACCGTTGTTGGAGAGAAAGCCTTTTTTGACCAGGTTGGCAAAGCAGCTGCGCAACAGCGTACTTCACGTCATGCGGACACACCATTAATGGATACACCGCATAGCCGAAGAATGGTTACATTAGCAGATTACGAATGGGCTGATCTTATTGACGATCAGGACAAAGTAAGAATGTTAGCAGACCCGACTTCAACTTACGCTAGAGCAGCAGCGGCCGCTATGGGTAGGCAAATGGATGATACAATCATCGCAGCCGCCAATGGCACAGCTTATACTGGCTCAACTGGTTCAACATCAACCGCTCTACCGTCTGGGCAAAAGATTGCTCACGGTTCTGGTGGTTTGACAGTTGCCAAATTAGTTAGCGCTAAGAAAATTCTTGACGCTAATACAATCGATCCGTCTATTCCGAGATATATTGCGGTATCACCTGAACAAATTGAAGATCTGTTAAATATTACAACAGTAACTTCTGCTGATTACAATACTGTAAAAGCACTTGTTCAAGGCGATATAGACACATTTTGCGGGTTTAAATTTATTACGACTACTCGCCTAACAGACGATGGCACTTCTCGCCTATGTCTTGCTTGGGCTGAAGATGGTCTTAAATTAGGACTTGGTAAAGATGTTTCTGCGCAAATCACAGAAAGAGCGGACAAAAGTTATTCTACACAAGTTTACTATTGCATGTCTATTGGGGCAACCCGCATGGAAGAAGAAAAAGTTGTGCAGATAGCTTGTAACGAGTAAAGGAGGATTAGAAAATGGGTACAGTTTATTCAACTCAACGAACTAATACTAGAGCTAATCCTGCTGTGATGAACAAAGCTAATGAGTTAGGCGGCCGTATTCGTGTCGCTTGGGGGCAGTATGAAGCCTCCTCTCTTTCAGCTGATGAAGTAATCGAAATGTTTACTTTGCCAGATGGAGCGAGAATAATACATGGGTACTTAGCCCATGACGCATTAGGTTCATCTACAACTTTGTCCGTAGGTCATGCTGCATATAAAAATGCAGACGGGACTACAGTAGCATTAGACGCAGACGAATTTAAAGCAGCTGCAGCATCAACTTCTGCACAGAAGGTTGATATTTGCAATACGTTAGCTTTAGGTTCTGGAACAGAAATCGATGCCGATGAAGATGGTTACACCGTAACCGCAACATTAGCAGGCGCAGCTGGTACTGGAACTATAGAGGTAACTATGTTTTATGTTGTCGATTAACAATAATTGGGGGGCAAGCGTTATGCTGCTCCCCTCTTTTTATAGGAAAAAATTATGGCTTCAGACGTAGATATAGCAAATAGTGCATTAAATAATTTGGGTGCAAGTAACATTAATTCATTAACAGAAGATAGTGTTGCTGCGCGTATTTGTAACCAGCGTTATGCTTTTGTGCGTGATGCGGTGTTTCGTGCGCATCCATGGAATTGTTTAATAACCCGTGCGTCTTTAGCACAAAACAGCACGGCACCTACCTGGCAATATACTTATGCGTTTAGTTTACCAACTGATCCGTATTGCTTGCGTGTTTTGCGTGTAGAAGATTTAGATACAGATTATAAAGTAGAAGGACGTACAATAGCATCCGACAATTCTACTATGAAAATAAAATATGTGGGTCGCATAACCGATCCTAACCAATACGATATGTTATTAATTGAAACAATAGCAGCACGATTAGCTGCTGACATAGCGTATGCAATAACAAACAACAACACATTAACAGCAACAATGTGGGAATTTTATAATATGAAATTAAGTGAAGCACGCTTTGTCGATGCTACCGAAGGTATGCCTGGAGTAGAAGGTGTGGATCAAGGTGTTATTCATTCTGATACGTTTATTAATTCGAGGTTCTAATGCGTGCAACAACCGCTTTTACAAATTTTACTTCTGGTGAAATTAGTGATTTGCTGGACGGAAGAACGGATTTAACCCGTTATGTCAATGCAGCAAAAAGTTTAACGAACTTTGTTGTTCATCCTGCGGGTGGAGCAGCTAGACGACCAGGCACAAAATTTATACACGAAGTAAAATCAAGTGCGGCTGCAGTACGATTAGTGCCATTTGAATTTAATACAACAACAGCTAATACTTATATATTAGAATTTGGTAATTTATATTTCCGAGTTTTTCGTGATGGCGGTATTGTTACCGAAGCGACAAAAACTATTACTGGTATAACACAAGCTAATCCAGCAGTTGTTACAGCTAATAGTCATGGCTATTCTAACGATGAGCATGTTATTATTAATAGTGTCGTAGGCATGACAGAAGTTAACGGCAAGACGTTTGTTGTAAAAAACAAAACAACAAATACTTTTGAAATACAAGACGTAGATGGTAATAATATTAATTCTTCCAGTTATACAGCGTATACATCTGGTGGCACTTCTGCAAAAATATTTGAAGTAACAACGCCTTATACAACAGCGCAAATAGCAGATTTAAAGTTTACACAATCAGCGGATGTTATGTATTTAACACACGTTGACCATGCGCCAAGAAAATTAACACGGACAGCGCATACAACTTGGACATTAAGTACACCCGCATTTGTTAATGGCCCATATTTAGATGAAAATAGCACAACGACAACATTAACAGCTAATGCACGGACTGGTAGCAGTTGCACAATTACATCATCGGCTGATTTATTTGAGACAACGGATGTTGGTCGTATTATAAAGATATACGAAGGTTATGCTAAAATAACAAGTCGTACTAATGCAACAACTGTGGTTACTACGGTACAGACAGATGAAATTGGCGAAGCGGAGTTGTTGCCATCATACACAGCCAGCACTATAAGTTTTGTAGAAGGCGATCCCGATAGTACAGGTAAATCGCATAATGATTTTATAAGAGACAGCACAAAACAATTTATAGAACAAGGTTTTAAAGAAAATATGACTATTACGGTGTCTGGTGCATCGAGTAGTGCTAATAATGGCGATTATGAAATTGTTAAAGTAACAAGCGATGAAATAACACTTGTTCCTGTTGATGATGTTACAAATGAAGCAGCCAGTAGTAGTATTACAATAGTTGGTAAATTACACGCAACGAAAGATTGGTCGTTAGGCGCTTTTAGTGAAACAACAGGTTATCCAAGAGCCTGCGCATTTTATGAACAAAGATTAGTGTTTGCAGGAACAACAACGCAGCCACAATCGTTATACTTTAGTGTAGCGGGTGATTTTGAAAACTTTACCGAAGGCGATACAGACGCTAGTGCTTTAAATTATACTATAGGATCAAATCAAGTAAATCGTATTGTCTATTTATCAAGTGCAAGTTCTTTATTAGTTGGAACGACAGGCGGAGAATTTGTGGTGCGGGCATCGGGTACGGATGAGCCGTTATCACCAGATAATGCGCAAGTAAAAAAACAAGCCAGTTATGGAAGTGCTGATATACAGCCCGCACAAGTGGGCGGTTATACTTTATTTGTGCAACGGGCAAAACGTAAAATAAGAGAATTGCATTATGTGTATGATACCGATAGTTACCAGGCAACAGATTTAACAATACTTGCTGACCATGTTAGCGAAAACGGTATTATAGAATTAGCGTATCAACAAGAACCCGATAGTGTCGTTTGGGCTGTAACAGGCGATGGACGATTATTAGGTTTAACGTATCGTAGAGAAGAAAACGTGGTTGCCTGGCACCAGCATAAATTAGGGGGTACTTGGGTAGATGGCAGCACAACTTATAGTTATGGTTATGTAGAAAACATTGCAACTATTCCTGGAGAACTAAACCAAGACAATTTATATATGGTTGTAAAACGTACTATTAATAGTGTTACTCGTAGATATGTTGAATATTTATCGTTGTCAGATTTTGGAACAGATGTTACCGATGCGTTTTTTGTTGATAGCGGATTAACCTATTCTGGATCAAGTGCATCCTCTATAAGTGGATTAGATCATTTAGCAGGCCAAACGGTATCTGTTTTAGAGGAAGGATCAGCACATCCGACTAAAACTGTAGCATCTGGCGCTATAACATTAGATCGCGCAACAACAAAAGCGCAAGTAGGTTTAGGATATAGTTCTACATTAAAGACACCGCGTATGGAAGTGCCTATGGCAACAGGTACAATACAAGGAGAAATTAAAAAGATTTATAATATTACGGTGCGATTTTTTCGTACTGTAGGAGCTAGTGTTGGTACTAGCTCAGATGCTTTAGATATTATACCGTTCCGCGATAGTTCGGATGACATGGACACAGCGGTGCCATTATTTACAGGCGATAAAACGATTGAAGCGCAACCTAAATGGGACACAGAAGGCAGTATTATTGTTGAACAATCACAGCCGTTGCCTATGACTATTGTTAGTATATATGCGTCTGTTGATGTTCAGGACAAATGAAGATTGTTCCGTTTATTGCTGAACATGCTGAAGATATTATACATAACAAAAAATTATCTTTGGGGACATTATATCCCAAGCATGAATGGAAAGCGCATATAGAAAAAGCTGCGCATTACGATGGCTGGACAGGCCTAGACAATGGACACATTGTCGGCTGTGCTGGGATTATACCGTTATGGGATGGTGTTGGCGAAGCGTGGTTTATTGGTGCGGATCGCATACAAAAACATACATTGAGCGCTGTGCGATTTGTCAAACAAGTGTTTAAAGAAAAACAAGACGAAGGCGATTACATACGCTTACACGCTAATGTGCGTGCGGATTGGCCAGAAGCCATTAAGTTTGCCAAACTGGTTGGCTTTACAAAAGAAGGTTATATGAAAAAGTTTGGCCCAGATGGGTTAGACTATTACGTTATGGGAAGGATTAAAACATGACTGTAGCACAAGGATTTATGGCAGCAGGAACAGCAATATCCGCTATTGGTTCTATACAAGCAGGCAAAGGCGCTAAAGTAGGAGCAGATTATAACGCTAGTATAATGGAGCGTAATGCTAAAGCTGCAGAAAAAGATGCCGAACAAATAGGTCGTGTAGCAGCGTGGGAAGCATTAGACAACGAAAGAGAGTTTAAATTATTAAACGATCGTGCTGTTATGGCGTATGGCAAAAATGGATGGATGACAGGAACAGGAACACCATTAAAACGAGCAATGAATAATGTTATTGAATTTCAAAGAGACATGGAAACTGCGCGCTATAATACAAAAGTAAAACAAAATGAGAAAAAAGAAGTCGCTACTAATATGCGACTACAAGCAGAATTAAAACGCTATGAAGGTCGTGCAAGAGCAAAAGCAGGAAGAATGCAAGCGTTTGGCACGCTGTTAAGCGGTGCTGGCAAAGTAATGATGGCATAGAGGTGTAGATGAAAGTTCCAACATATAAAAGGCAATTACAACGCACCGATCGTACTGGCGCAGGCATGTTATCTGCACAATTAGATACAAATGTTATGATGTTACCAGGGCAAGGGCTGCAAAAATTTGGTTCTGATTTAGCTAATTTTGGATCAGAATTAGCGGAGGTAAACCTTAAAAAACAACAACTTGCTAATAAAAATGAAGCAGCGTTAGCGGTGCAAAATTTTGATACCTTTATAAAAAGCACTCGTTTAGAAGCCGATAAATTTACAAATCCGCATGAAGCAGATGCTTTTTTTAATGACAAAGTAGGAAACGAATATAATAGATATTTAAAGACATTAAGTCCTGGCGCTTTAGAAATCTTTAAAATAGATGGTCAAAAAGTTGCGTCAGATTTAAGTTATGATTTTTTTAAGGTAAACAATCCTAAAATATTAAAACACACTAAAGAGTTAGCAAGTAATGAAGTAGCAAGAACATTAGATGTTGTTGGTAATACAGATATGCCGTTTTCTGTAAGAATGAATGAATTATTTAGGGTTATTGGTGGCAAAATAAAAGACACAAGTAATTTTAACTTTACACCTATACCTAAAGAATTTAATGAAAGTTATGGTATTGGCGAACAAGACAGTAATTTAATTATGTATCATCGGCAAACTATTACTAATGGTACGTTTATAGACAATGAAGATACAGGTGAAATAACAACCATTTATATAAGAGGTATAAAAAACCCAGAAGAAGGCGCAGATAGTCCTATTTATGCGGTGCCAGGATATTTTGATGGCCGTAAAGATTGGTCAGAAGAAGAAGTTGTTGAAAAAGCTATAGAAGAAGGATGGTTTGACTTATACCCTTCTGACAACACAGAAGCAGGACATAAAAGACGCGTAGGAAAACTAAAAAAGATTATTAACAAAGACGGTGAAACTTTACAAAAAATAGAAAAAACAATTCAATTAGGTATAAATGGAAATTTATATCCAGACATTATTGATTATAATGAATTTCAAAATCTTAATATAGAAGCGTTAGAAACAGCAACATCAAATACACTTTCTAGTTTAATGCACAAATATGAAGATGCGCAGCATGTTTTAATTGATTTGTTAGAAGGTAATATTAAAGACCCTGTATTAAATTTTGCATGGGAAAAATTACCCGAAGATAAAAAAAATGCTGTTTTTGAAAAAGCAAAAAAAACAGCCGACAATATTGAAAATTTAAAAAAAGAAGAATTAAAAGAAGAAAACGAATTAATTAAAAAAGAAAGAGAAGAAATTAAAATAAAATTATGGAATGAACAAAATCCAATAGTAGCAAGAGATTATTTTGATTTTTTAATAAGCATAGATGGATTTGATTCTGATACACAAAGACAATCTGCTAAAGATTTAGTGGAAAGATTAGAAAACGATGAACCAGCATTTTCATTTCGCTCTGCAACAGAAGCTAGTGATGGCATGGCTATATTATCATTAGAAACACACTATGACGCAAAAACATTAACTATGGAAATAGTAGCAGATGTAGCGCAACAAGGTCTTTTAACACAAGCTGATTTTATACATTTTAGAGGAAAAGTAGACACACTTGAAAATGATGCGGTAAAATTTGCTAACAAACAATTTAAAGTAGATTATGGTTATACAGAAAGCATAGACATAAATTCAGATTTAGGAAAAGTTGTTCATGCGGCATATCAGCAATCTTCTAGCAAATTATTAGCGTGGGTAAATCAAAACAGAGACGCAACATACGATGATATTATTGATAAAGCACAAGAATTGTATAATCAAAACTCGGCTGTTTTTGTTCAACAGTTGCAAAAAGTAAGAGTACAAGGGTTACGATTATATAATACATACATTAATGTAGATATAACTTCGTTAACAAATGAAGAAATATTAACAGCTGCTAATGATGAATTAGCAAAAGGCGAAATGGATTCAACAGATTATCAAGTTTTAGTTGATTTTGTTAATTATTATGTTTTACGAGAAATAGATAAACGATGATTTATGATATAGAAGAAGAATTAAACAAATACGCTTTAGCAAAAAACAATTTAAGCAAAGTGCCTGCAAATCAATGGAAAGAAACAGCAGTTGTTACTAATGACAATGGCCGCACTTATAAAGCAGGTATTGTTAATGGTGTGTCGTTTGAATTGCAACCTGATGAAGAAGAAAACCTAGTAGTTGCAGACAATCAAAGTAACCCTTCTATGCAATTTGATCCTGAAGGTACTGGTTATGATTTAGATATTGCTAAAAGATTAAATTTCAAACCTTCTAACATAAAAGATGAAAATTTTGGTCATTTGCAAAGTGCAGCGCCAATTTCAGAATTAGTAAATGCAGGAATAATTACAGAACAAGATTTGCTTAAATTTGGCATTCCTGAAAATTCTTCAATGTTATTAAAAGGTATGGCCCACGAAAGCGTAGATAAAGAATTAAATGCACCGCATAATTTAGAATATAAAAAAATTAATACTCCTCTTGGAAAAAGATATATAGGGTTTCCTAAACAAGAAGGCCCACTTCCAAGAATAGTAGGAGATACAACTAAAGCAACCGCTAGAGCAGCCGCTACAGTAGGAGAAAATACAACAAGTTTAGTTTCTAATATTTTAGGAGCGCCTGGAGATTTAGCTAATTATATTGCTAAAACTTATCCACAAGTTTTTCAAAATATTGCTCCTTATATAACGCCTGGGGGTGTTCCTATGCAAGATGATGTGGATGTAAGAGGAACAGAATTTGCAAAAAATCCCAATGAAAATTTTAATACTTTTCTTGGCGGAGAAGATATTAACAATAAAATACAAAGTGTGTATAGTTGGATTGACACTAATTTAATGGGTAATAACCCTATAGACACTTGGATAGCAGAACCCTACAATTATGAAACTTATGGAAATATAACAGAAGGATTAATGCAATTTGTAATTCCTGCTGTGCCTGCAGCAAAATTAGTTAAAGCAGGAGACATGATTGTCAATGGAATGGTAACTTTAAGCCCTATGGTGCGTGGTATGACTTGGGGTGCTTTAGCCGATATGGTGGCTTTTCCAGCGCAAGAAGAACTGTTAATGAAAAATTTTGCAGAATACTTTGCAGGAAAAACACCAGAAGAACGATCTAAATTTGCTAATGAAATAATTTCTACATTTGAAAAAAATCCTAATCATCCAGAAATTTATAATCAATTAAAAAATACAGTAGATGGTTTTGTAATAGGTGGTCTTATAGAAGGGGCTTTAGGAACAACGCCATTTATTAAAAATGTTTTACGAGCTGCTAAAGCAGTTAACTGGAAAGAATTACTAGACCGTGTTGAGTTTGATCCTAACACATTAAGTATGGGCGGATTAGGCGGTATTAGAATTAGAGGTGCAGGAGACAATAACCCGCCTGGGCCTATTATTAGCAATGAACCGTTTTACTCTGTAGTAGAAGAAACAGTAAATAATTTGTCTATGGAAAAAGGCAGCGGGCAACAAATTTTTAATACGATAAAAAATTCAGCTGGTGTAAAACCAGAAGAATTAAAATGGCTAGGATTAGAAACATTTTTAAAGGATAAAAAAACAGTTACAAAACAAGAAGTTTTAGATCACATTAATGCAAACAGATTGCAAGTTGAGGAAGTTGATTACACTTATGATGGCCCTATGGCTTATGACGATATAGACATACGGTTAGAACCTACAGAAGATCAAGCGTTTATTAGTGAAGAAATTAACTATATTTATGATAATATATTCGATGAAAATATAAACGACTTTCCAGAAACTCTAAAAGTAATGGTAGAAGCAGATTTAATATCAAAAGCAGACGAAGTATATTTATTAGACGAATTTAACAAAAATGGCACGGCAAACATATTTGATTTTCAAAACACGCAAACTAAAGATTTTGTTAATAAGTTTGAAAATTTAGTACAAGAAAAAGCAACAGAACGATATAACGATTTTCCTACTTATGAATGGCGTGATTTCGACACCAGTTATCGTATTATGGGTAATGAGGAAACAGGTTTTATTGCAACAGACGCAGATCACAAAATTATTCCATTAAGTGATGAATTTAATTTAAACTCTACAATAGATGAAGTTAAAATGCACATGGCAGATAGCGGGTGGTTAGATTATGAAGGCCATAAACCTAAACACACAGAGTATCAATTTGGTGAAAAAGGAGTAGATTTTGAAAACCCAAGAGAGTTTGTTATTCATGGCCCAGATTTAGAAGGAAACACATTTGTACAGGATTCTCATTATCCAGAAGAAAACCCATTTTTTCATTACCGCACTAATGACCGCATAACTAAAGACGGCAAAAGAACATTGTTTGTAGAAGAAATACAAAGCGACTTGCATCAAACAGCTAGAGATCGAGGGTACGCAGATCAAAATAAAATTGCCGAAGCAAACAATGCAAAAGTACAAGCACAAGAAAATTTAGTAAAATTGCAAGAAAAAGAAAGAGCGTGGTTAGATAAACATTTATTAATGAGAGCAAGTCCAGCAGACAACTTATCTTGGGCAAAACCAGTTTATTCTTTTAAACCATCATCTTCTTTAACGGTTCCTTATTCTGATGCTAAAATGAAAAAGTTACAAAAAGAATTTAATAAATTTATAGAAGAAAAAGAAGATTTAACCATAATAGATCGAAAAGCAAGCAATGCTCTTTCTTTAGCACAACAAGGAGTAATAGATGCTCCTTTAAAAACATCTTGGCACGAAACAGCTTTTAGAAGAATAGTAAGGCGTGCAGCAGAAGAAGGTTATGACAGCGTTACTTGGACACCAGGATCAATGCAATCAGCGCGTTATTCGGGAAGGGCGCCTGAAGGCATGAGCGGTTTTTATGACAAAATGATAAAAAATTATGCTGAAAAATGGGGCAAAAAGTATGGTGCTAAAGTAAGTGTTACTAATATAACAAGAAGTGGCGAACCAGTAGAAGTGTGGGAATTTACTATTTCACCAGAATTAAAAGAAACTGTTTTAGAAAAGGGTGTCCCCTTCTATGCTGTTCCACCTGCTGCTGTAGGTGCAGAACAACTAATAAATCAAGAAACACAAGACAACACAATATAACAAAATAGGATTTGCTATGGCTATTGAAGAACAAGCAAATAACGCTATACCTACGGGTGGCGTTACAGATGTTGCAGAAAACCCTAATGAAGTGCAGGTTGCTGGTTTAGGTAAAACAATCGTAGATATATTTGAAGCGTTGTTACGACCAGCAGACGATGCTGCAGACGCTTCAAAAAAAATAACAGCAGAAAAACCACCACCACAAAATGTTGCAAATCAAGTGCCAACACCTATTGCAGAAGAAACAATATTAACAGGCAAAAAAACATACGGTAAAACAGCAGATTATTGGGCGAAAAGAACATTAAGCCCTGCGGGATATAGGCGATGGTTAGAACAAAATAAAGAAGCAAGAGTGCCAAAACCAGCTGATGTTGATGTTATGGACACCGCTAATAGAGCAATAGATGATTTAGAAGCCGATGCGCCTATTGTAGATAACAAAAGAATAGCGGATGTCGATAGTGCAAGATCAGTATTAAACATTAATGAAGTCATTAGATCAGACGGTAAAGGTGGTATAGATTTTAATTTTTCAAAATTAAAAACAGGCGATGATGTTTTAACATTAATAAATGCTGTATCGGACATTTATAAAGACCCTACTAAAGCCGCTAAAAGAGGCGTTGTTACTAACAAAGAAACTATAGCTAATGCTTCTGATCTACTAGCAGACGAATTAGGTTTGACAAGAAAATTATTTAAGCAAGGTCGTGGCGCAACAATGAACGCTGCAGAAATGGTAGCAGTTCGTAACTTAATTGTAAAAAGCGCTACAAATTTATATACTTTAGCAAAACAAATAAGAACACAAGAAAAACCTTCAGCAGAATTAATGTTAAGGTTTCGCAGACAATTAGCTATACACGCAGGCATACAAGCAAAAGCTAAAGCTGCACAAACGGAAATAGCAAGAGCATTGCAATCCTTTAATATTCCAGTTGGTATGCGTACAGAAACGGATTTTGCTGATGCTGCGGAGACATTATTAAAAGAATCTGGCGGCAGAGATTTAACAAATAAAATGGTTAAAGGGTTAATTAAAGTTGCTGAACAAAATGGAAGAAAAGGCATAAATAAATTTGCACGCGATGGGTTTTTTGCAAAAACAGGAAAAGTGTTTCATGAAGTATATATTAATGGTTTGTTAAGTTGGACAACAACACATTTAAAAAATGCTATAGCAACACCTTTATTTCAAGTGTATCAACTGCCAGAAGAAATATTAGCAGGCACATTTGGCACTATAGAAAGAGGAATTAGAAAAGGTTTAAACGCTAGTAGAGGTGTTAATGATGGTGTATATTTAGGCCAAGCGTTTGCAAGAGTGTATGGATGGAGCAAAGCATTTAAAGAAGCGTGGTTAGTAGCAGGTAAAACATTGCGAACAGAAGTACCTGCATCTGTAGGACAAAAAGTAGAACATACACAATTTAGAGCTATAGATTCTGAAAATTTGGGATCAAGTAATTTTTGGTCTACGCCTGTAGATATGCTTGGCAAAATAATACGCTTACCAGGCAGAGGATTACAAACAGCTGATGATTTTTGGAAAACAATAGCACAACGAGGTGAATTACACACACAAGCATATATAGCAAAACAAACATCTTTACGAAATGGCGATGACATTGCTACAGCTAATGATAATGCCTTAATGATTATGTTAGACCCCAGATCAGTTGCAAAAGATTTAGATCATAAAGCAAATTATGCAACATTAACAAGCGACCCAGGATTTGTTGGAAAGTTTACAAATGCCGTACAATCTACTTTTTTAGGAAGAATATTACTGCCTTTTGCTAGAGTGCCGACTAACGCTGTTATTCGAGCATCAGAAAGAGTTTTGCCGTTATCATTGATAAACCCTAAACAATACAAGCGTATTTTTGGCTCTGATCCAGCAGAAAGACAAAAAGCGTTAGCGCAATTATCGTTTACTTCTGGTACTTTGTATATGTTTGCAGAATGGGCAGGAACAGGAAAATTTACAGGGTCTTATCCAGAAAGCGAAAATCAAAGAAAATTATTGCCCCCAGGATGGCAACCTTACAGCATGGTGTTTAGAGATAAATCGGATATTTCTGTATGGGAAGATGACAATGGAGATTTAAAACCTTTATATGATGAATACGGCATTCCAAATGGGCCATTAAAATATATTAAATATTCGGGATTAGAACCTGTTGGCGCCATTATAGGTATATCAGTTGATTATGTTGAAAGAATGCGCAGAACAGACGATCCTATAATGCGTGATAATTGGGCGAGCGCTTTAGCATTTGCTTCTATGGATTATTTTACTAATTTACCTTTTTTACAATCTGTAGGAGATATTTCTAAAGCATTAGAATATGACGATATTTCTTATTTAATAGAAAGCCCTTTAGAAAATACTTTAGGAATTTTACCAAAACCTTATAGCGGAGCTGTGCGAAACATCTATGGAAGTGTAAGAGACCCAGAGCTAATAAAAGTAAGTGAAACTATTGAATATTATACAATAGAAGATGTTAGGGCATTTCCTAAAATAAAAAATGCAGACGGTAAAATGGTGTATGAAGCGACAGGAACAGAATTTCCTCCATATCAAGATATTGGAAAACCTAAAAAAGGAACAATGGTAAACAGAAGTATAGAAAACATTTGGCAAACACAAACAAAAGATATTCCTTTTTTTGGCGAAGATGATGTATATGCGGTGCAATATGATGTTTTAGGAAATCCTAAAGTTTCTAACACAGCGCGTTTTGATGTACGCCCAGGTGAAGCATTATGGAATTTAATTACACCGTTTGACATTAAACGCGGTGAAGAACCCGAAGAATGGCAAAAAACTTTATATCGTATTGGTATGCCTTTGTCATTTAAAAGAGATCAATTAAACGGCATACGGTTAAGCGAAAAACAAAAAAGCGATTGGGTGCGTATTGCAAAAAATGAAGTTTATGAAAAAATAGGAAATCAACCCCCATTAAAATTTAAAGCTGCACTAAGATATTTGGTATCTACTATAGCTTTTAAAAAATATGATTTAACTAAACAGCAAAATTTAGTGCGGTCTTTAGAGGACAAGTTTTATAAAAAAGCCGTACAAACATTACTGCGTTTAGAGGGAAATGAACAATTACGCGCAGTTTATGACGACCGAGAATATTACAAAAATGATTTAAAACAAAGAATTATAATTAACCCATAAGGAAGGACAATGACTGTATCATCAAGCACAACGAAAAATAGTTATTCTGGAGACGCAAGCACTACGACTTTTGCTTACGGTTTCAAAATATTTACCAGTTCTGATATAAAAGTCTATATAAGAAGTTCGGCAGGTGTAGAAACATTAAAAACTCTCGACACCCATTATACTTTAACTAATGTCGGTAACGCGTCTGGCGGTAATGTTGTATTTACATCTGGAAACGTACCTGCTTCAACGGAAACTGTTATTTTATTAAGAGATACGGCTTTAACGCAAACATTAGATTTAGTAGAAAACGACCCCTTTCCTGCTAGTGGATTTGAAGATGCGTTAGACAGAACAACACACCAATTAATAGAATTGCAGGAAGAAGTTGATCGTTCTTTTAAAGTTAGTAAAACAAACAGCATTACAAGTGCTGAATTTACTGACAGCGCAACAGACAGAGCCAGTAAGACATTAGGTTTTGACAGCGATGGTAATTTAACAACGGTTGCCGACTTTTTGCCTAAAGGTGGCGATAGCGCACAGTTTACATACAGCACAACAACTACAGATAGTGACCCAGGTTCAGGTGTTGTAAGGTTTAATAACTCAACAATTGGTAGTGCAACGATTATGTATGTGGATGACTTAGATGCAGCTGGCACAGACGTATCTGCTTGGGTGCAAAGTTTTGACGATGTTTCTCAAAATGCAACAAATCGTGGCCGTGTTCGTGTAAGTAAATCTAATACCCTAGATACTTGGCATGTATTTAAAGTATCGGGAGCTGTTACGGATGCTTCGGGTTATACGAAAGTTGCATTAACTTATATAGACGGTGCAGGCACATTAGCGAATAACGATAAAATATTTATAAGTTTTGTAGCGTCTGGCGAAGATGGAGCAATACCAGGATATTATTACAAGTTTGATACAAGTACATCTGATGCTGACCCAGGTGCTGGAGAAATAAGATTTAATCATGCTACTTATGCAAGTGCTACTGCAATATATATAGATGATGCAGATGCAAATGGTGTAACAACTTCAACTGATGTATTAACTTGGGATGACAGCGATAGTACAATAAGAGGTCATTTACATATAGTAGATATAAACGATAGTTCTACTTATGCACGATTTAATATTACGGGAGCATCAACAGATGCTTCTGGGTATAACAAACTAGCTGTTACGCATGTTGCATCGAATAATACATTTAGTGCGGATGATGAATTGTCTGTGCATTTTTCACGATCTGGAAATTCAGGGGATGCAGCAACTATAGCTGTTAATACTGTTACAGCAAATACTGTTTCTGTTGGTGGTAGTGCAACTGCTGCTGTAGCAAATGCAGGTAGTTCAAGTGCTGCTAATTTTAACTTTACTTTTGGATTGCCAACAGGTGCAACAGGGGCAACAGGCGCAAGTGGAACAAACTCACAATTAGCTATGACTTGGGATAATTCTACAAGTGATGCCGACAATGGCGCAGGAAAAATAGCATGGAATCATGGAACAATAGCAAGTGCAACAGTTTTATATGTGGATGATGTTGATGATGCAGGAGCAGATATTTCTGGTTATGTTCAATCTTGGGATGATATATCTAATAGTACAGCAAGAGGAATTGTTACTATAACAAAAGAAGGTACACCTGCTACTTACGCAACATTCAAAGTCTCAGGAAGTGTTACAGATGCTTCTGGTTATACTAAAGTTCCTGTAACTCATGTAGTTTCAAATGGTTCGTTTTCAGATGGAGATGGCGTGGGTGTACACTTTAGTTATAGTGGTGCTGATGGTACTGGAGATATAGATGGTGTAACTGCTGGAACAAATTTATCTGGTGGCGGTACTTCTGGAACAGTTACTATTAACTTAGCTGATGCAAGTACCTCTGCAAAAGGAGCAGCAAGTTTTAGCTCTGATAACTTTGCAGCATCAAGTGGTGCTATTACTATTAAAGATCAAGGAGTAGCTTTAGCTGAAATTGTTAATGTAAGTGCTACAGATAAAATACTTGGCCGTAGTTCAAGTGGTGCTGGTACTATAGAAGAAATAGATTGTACTTCTGCTGGTCGAGCATTGTTAGATGATGCTAATGCTTCAGCACAAAGAACAACTCTTGGGTTAGCGATTGGTAGTGATGTTCAGGCTTATAATGCTGGAACAAAAATAGCTGGCGTTGAAACAATATGGATTCCTGCTGTAGCTATGTATCCTAACTCAACTAATGGATGTGCAGATATTGCACAAGTAGAATTAACTAATGGCCCAGAAATTAAAGTATTAGATTTTGATGCTAGTTCAGATGAAAACGCACAGTTTGCTATAGCCATGCCTAAATCATGGAATGAAGGCACAGTTACTTTTAAAGCCTATTTTACTGTAACTGGAACAAATACTGGTACTGTAGCTTGGGGATTATCTGGAGTAGCTATAAGTGATAATGATTCTATTAATACAGCTTTTGGAACTAACGTAGTAGCTACAGCCAAAGCTCATAGTGGCACAAGTAATGATTTAAATGTAACTGCTGAGAGTGGTGCAGTAACTATTGCAGGTACTCCAGCGGTAGGAGATCAATGTTATTTTCAAATAATGCGAGATGTTTCTGCTGATAATCAATCTGGCGATGCACGGCTTTTAGGAATAAAATTGTTCTTTACAACTAATGCTGCAAATGACGCTTAGATAAGGAGTTATTCGTATGACTAGTTTTGGTTATAATGTTTTAGGATTTGGCAGCCCTACAAGTGCTGGTATTCCAGCTTATAACATACAATATCTTGTTATAGCTGGTGGTGGCTCTGGCGGTGGTCGTCAAGGTGGTGGAGGCGGAGCTGGGGGTTATCGTAATTCTGTAATAGGAGAAACTTCTGGTGGAAATTCTGTAGCAGAAAGTGTGTTTGTACCAACATCAGGAACGGAATATACGGTTACTGTAGGTGGTGGAGGTGCTGCAGCAACAGGTTTCCTAGATACTAATAATGGTCAAAAAGGAGCAGATGGGAGTGATTCTGTTTTTGCTACAATAACATCTGATGGCGGTGGTGCTGGAGGAGCTGATGATTCATCCCATGTAGATGGAAATTCTGGTGGCTCTGGCGGTGGTTCAATATGGAAATCTGGTGGTGCAGCAGTAGCATCTGGAACTGCTGGTCAAGGACATAATGGAGGTGTAGGTGATGAACAAGGTTCTAGTGGATACCCAGGTTATCCTGGGCCTGGGGGCGGTGGCGCTGGTCAAGTAGGACAAAATAGTACACACGAATATACTATGGGAGACGGTGGAGATGGATTATCATCTAGTATAACTGGTTCTTCTGTAACAAGAGGTGGCGGAGGAGCTGGAGGAGCTTGGGTTGGAAATTATAGTAGTGGTAGTATGGTATTTGGAGTAGGAGGAACTGGTGGTGGAGCAAGTTCAGCTACTTCTCATACTGCTCCTTCTAATGCAACAGCTAATACTGGAGGTGGTGGAGCAGGAGGAACAGATACTTCTGGTAATGGTAATTCTAAAATAGGAAGTAATGGTGGTTCTGGTGTTGTTATATTAAAAATTCCTACTTCATTTTATTCTGGAACAACAAGTGGTTCCCCAACTGTTTCAACTGTAGGTACTGACACAATTTTAGTATTTAATTCTTCTGGGAGTTACACAGCATAATGGCACATTTTGCAAAGTTAGATGAAAACAATATAGTTACAGAAGTAATAGTTGTTTCTAATGATATAGCAACTTCTGAAAGTGCTGGAGTTACATTTATAAATAATCTTTATGGAACGAGTGATACTTGGAAACAAACTTCTTATAATACTTTTGCTGGTAGTCATAAATTAGGAGGCACACCTTTTCGTAAAAATTATGCAGGAAAAGGATATACCTATGACACAAGCAGAGATGCTTTTATTCCTCCTAAACCTTATGCAAGTTGGGTTTTAAACAATACGACTTGTTTATGGGAAGCTCCAGTAGATTATCCAGATGATGGAAAATATTATAGTTGGGATGAAAGTAATACTGCATGGAAAGAAATTTAAAAAAATTATTATGAAAATACTATCATACTTTTTGTTAACCGCTGTCATGGCGGTTTTTTTATGTGTCAATGCCTGGGCGCAAAGTAATACTGTAACGAGTTCATCTAACACGGTGTCTGGTACAACTACTATAGACCGCGTTCCCGCTACGGCCTCGGCTCCAAGTGTAAACATTGTAAATCAAGATGTTTGCAGTACAGCTGCAAGCGCAGCCATACAATCGCAGATACTAGGTATTGCAGGTGGTACAACAATTAGAGACTTAAATTGTGAACGCTTAAAGTTAAGTCGCGCATTGTTTCGTATGGGTATGAAAGTTGGTGCTGTTGCGATGCTTTGCCAAGACGCAAGGATATTTCAAGCAATGGAAATGGCGGGTACGCCATGCCCATATTATGGTTCTATAGGAGTAGAGGCTGCAAAAGCATGGGCAGAAAATCCAGAGAAACGACCTGATTATGTGCAATGGCTAAAAGATAATGAATTAAAAGAAGAAGGATTTAATAATGATGAAGCAGCTTTTGGTATTTTTAGCGTTCTTCTTTTATTGTTATTCCTCTAATGCACAATTATTAGAAGAAGGTTCGACAACAACTACAGAAATAGAAACTCAAGGTAATGTCGAAACTGTTACAGAAACAACTGTTACTATAGAAAACAAAACAACAGGCGATGTATTAGACAGCGATAATGGTATTGTGGCTGCATCTAAAGATGGTAATGCTGATACAGATATGGGTGGCGCTG
>VTLG01015781.1_pt1 | contig 24004 bp, 42 predicted proteins | sample 4694571 | NCBI WGS metagenome assembly VTLG01 (sample SAMN12604809, study PRJNA352737) | marine metagenome | biome: ENVO:00000447; feature: ENVO:00000209|ENVO:00000569|ENVO:01000036; material: ENVO:00002151; isolation source: viral sequences binned using virsorter ...
AGCGATCAAGGCAAATGCCTTGCATGAAATCAATCTTAAAAAACAAAGATTGTTAAAAGAATTGGAGTTATTAAAAAATGGGAAAATTTAACTTAAAGGATCAATTAGCAGGTGTGGCTGCATTAATAGCAGCTATCGTAGCTATCGGTGGTGGCTTTGTTAAGTATGGTGAAATTACAACTAAACTTAATGCACTAACTGAACAAACTGGACCTGATCTCACACCTCTTGCAAAACAGATAGGAGATGCCAATAATGGTGTTGCAAAAAACGTATCTGGAATTTCTGGTAATGCTCAAAACATAGCAGTGCTTGAAAAAGAAATTGAACTATTAAAATTGCAAATAGAGGAAATAAAAGTAAGTACATCTAATCCATTATCAACACAATAATATGGGCAAACCCTTAAAAATCTCGGAGGAAGCGGCCGTTCAGATGCCGATGAAAACGGTAGCCTCGCTGATTACGATGGTCGCGATCGGGACCTGGGCTTACTTCGGTATTATAGAGTCTCAGAATCGGATGGAGACAACTCTAAAATTAATGGAAACCGATGTGGTCGAAAATACGGAATTCCGTATAAAATGGCCCCGGGGCCAGCTGGGCAGTTTGCCCGCAGATTCTGAGCAATTTATGATGATCGAGGATCTTTACAAGACCACCGACAAATTAATTAAACACATCGACTCTATGGCTTTGAATAAAGTCAACATAGAATTTTTACAAAAACAGATGGATAAAGTGTTAGAAGATATAGAAGAATTAAAAGATTCCAACAGAGAAATACATTATAAAAACGGAAAAGGAGCACAATAATGATCGAGACAGTTTTTGCATTACTCATGTTTGTAAACGGAGAAATTAAGGAACACCGTATTCAGCCCTCGATGGGAGTTTGTTTGCGCGGGAAGCGCGAAGCGGAACGCCAGTACAGTGAAACCGTTTCCTATAAATGTATTAAATCTAAAGCTGAGACTGAGATATATTTAGGTGAAAAACACATCACAAAAATTATATTAGACTAATGGCCAAAGCAGATTACCAGGAAATTATTGCTGAATATAAAGAGCAAGTTAGAACACTAAAAGAGCAGGTTAATGAACTAACCGATGCCTGTAAATCTAAAGATGCGGCCTTGAAAAGAGCGCTACAAAAGTTAGAATACACCACAGACGATTTAGAAAAATTACAGGAAAAAGATGAAACTAAGTAGTAATTTTAGCTTATTAGAGCTTACAAAGTCACAGACAGCCGAAAGAAAAGGCATAGATAATACACCTAGTACCGAGCACCAGGAAAACTTGAAAAAGCTCTGTGAGAACGTCCTACAGCCTGTTAGAGACCATTTTGAGCAGGTAGTTAGCGTTTCCAGCGGATATCGCTCTCCAGAATTGTGTACTGCCATAGGCTCAAAAACCACGAGTCAACATGCCCGTGGAGAAGCGGCTGATTTCGAAATCTTCGGCGTGTCCAATAAAGAACTCGCAGATTGGATTCACTACAACACAAACTACGATCAACTTATTCTCGAATACTGGAACGAATCAGATCCGAACTCGGGCTGGGTCCATTGCTCATATTCAGAGAGCAACAATCGAAGACAATATTTGCGTGCTTACAAAGAAAATGGTAAGACCAAGTATGAGCCGATTCTTTAAAAAAACTCACATTAAATTTAACCCAGAAATTACAGCTGGAATATGCCCACACTGCGATATGCAAGTCAGTTTTGTATCGATCGTTAATGATCAATATAGATGTATGACCTGCGGCGAAGATGTAAAACAAGAAATAAATGGTGTTATTAAGTATCTTCCAATTGGACAAGATACGTTAATAGAAGAAGAACATGGCGCGTAAAAAGAAACCCTTATTTGGGGTTTCTAATTACAAAAAGAAAAAGCCCAGAAAACGCCCCGGACGTCACTCAAAAAGGCCCAATAAACACAACAAACGCAAGCGCTACCGTAGGCAGGGCAGAAAACGTGTTTTTTAGAGTTCTCATATTTCTATTCTGGGTTGATATTATTTTATTAACAATTATTTTATTTGGTACCTTGACAATAGTCCTACAATAACTTATATATTACTTTATGAAAGGAAGAAATAAACATATGAAAAAACAAACTAAAAAAATCAGAGATCAAATACTAGTTGATTTCATTGATAGACACATGAGTAAGTTTGATAGACTAATGAATAAGGCGTCTAAAGAACTTTCAACAATGGGTCTTAAATGTAGTATTCATGCTTTATCATCACAAATGGTAAAACATATTGCAACGAATATGGCTGACTACTATGGTACGACTGAAAAGGTAAAAGAGACTTTTCAAACAGCTTTAGAGGAAGAAGTGAATCATAGATATATTCACGCTAAAGCTGAAAGAGAAGAAGCATATATAAAGTGAGATACGAATACACAATCACGGACCACGAAGGTAAAGAAGAAGTTGTCAAAGCAATGAGTTGGAAAAAAATGTTAAAAAGCTTATTGCTTAAGACACCTAAATTCAGTGGTAAAATTGCGTATATCAATAAGAAAAAGAATAAATTAATAAGGTTTATAAGAGACGGAAAAACAGTATAGTGCGGTATGAAATACATTGTAGTAATTCTACTATTAAGCACTAATGGAGTTGACATAGAAAAAGTCAAACTCAAGCATAACGGAAATTGCGATGGAATCGCTAATGCCTGGGTGGATGTTAATATGAAATATTACAATGAACGAAATAACGATCCTAAACTGCAAGGATGGTACAACGCTGATGGCAAAATGCTATTAGGTTGGATATGTGATTAAATACTAGATTCTGGTTTACAATTAAAAGCCACGAAAAGCCTATTTACTTCCAAAGATTCTCTATTCATAGCTTCCACCATATCAAATGCGGTAACATAGCCTTCTTTTACACATTCATAGTGGCTATCAAACGATTCTGGGTAGGTTACAGGGGGCACCATACAAGCCCCATTTATTGCAGAACACACCCATAGAATTAAAAAATACTTCATTGACAATCTTGTAAATTTTATATAATATCCCATATTGTTATGAAACAATATAGAAAGAGGTATAACACATGACAGACATTAGTAAATATAAAAACGTTTCCTTGTCAAAGGATACGTATGCTAAGATAGATAAAATCAGAAGGGTCATTGAGCCCCATACGATTTTGAGTCGTAGTCAAACGATTAATATTTTAGTGAACAAAGAAATGAAAAGACTCAATGGGAAGGCGGAAAAATAATGTTTAAAATTTCAGAAGAACAAAAAAGAGAACTTTTAAAATATTTAGCAAAACGCCCATACATTGAAGTTGCAGCTTTAGTTAATATGATAGCAGCACTAGAACCTGTTAAAACTAAGGAAGAAAATGGTAAAGATAAATCAAACTAAATTGATTTGTCCTGCCTGCATGGGTAATGGCTACCGGAAAATTTTTAAGGATCAATCCGCAAATTTAAAGGTGGTCATTGACTGTGAAGCATGTGATAATCAAGGAGAGGTAGAAAATGATACGAAAAATATTCATGCTCTGCGTTATTTTAATATCCTGTAATGGCTGTAGTGAATTTGCACTACTGGCTTCAGGTACATCTATTGCTGTATCACAAAATGCCTATGCTAAAGTCTATAGTGGCGCTGATATGTTGACCATTATGAGCACAGATAAAGATATAAAAAAACATATCTATGAAAAAATAAAAGAACAAGGAGAAAAACATGAGTAAGGAATTGGCAGAAGCTAAAGAACTTATCAAAAATCTAAAACAGCAAGTTGAGAATCTTCATTGGATGAAGAATCATGATTACAAGTTTTTGGTCGACGAAAACAGAAGACTCGAACAAGAATTAAATGAAACTAAGGCAGATAATAAGAAACTAGCTCAGCAGATTAATGATTTTGAAGCGAAACTTCGCGACGCGAGCTTCTAATGCATACATACTACGAAAGTAGAAAAAGAGCACGAAAGAACTGGCGTCAAAGTGAAAAAGGAAAGGCGTGGGATAAAGCTTATAGTAAAAGAGATTATGTCAAGGCTAAGGCTCATGAAAAGTATATAAATAAAAAAATACGTGATGCGAGCAATGAGAAATCAGATTGGGGTGGCAAGCGTTCTGAAAGTAAAGCCATCTTAAAGAATCATTATGAGTGGTGTAAAGAAAATGGCCGCGACACAAGCTGGTATCAAGTAGCAAGCAACGAAAGTTTAAATACAGAAAATTCAGAAAGGTTTGTAAATTATGAAAAAGAGACACGACAATAAAGATCTAGAATGGATCTACAACGAAATTTTTAGTGACTCCATTCAATATATGAAAAACTTTGATGTCCAGGCCGTGGCGGCAACTTATATGGCTATTGCCATGAGACTCTATAAAACACATTTAGAGGAAGATGCCTATAAAGATATGATTAAAACGGTTATGGAAACAGAGGTAGAGCCTTATAATTCTAAAAATTATTTAAAGAAATTATTACACTAATGGATAAAAAGAAAGAAATAAGTTACCGAACACTACGATGGGGTCCCTGTGTGATTCAGTTTAAAATTTCTGATAACATAAAAAATGAATTGCTCGCTGAAGCTGAAAAGAGCACAACAAGTTATGGTCATCGTCTAGCCGGTCATTTGAGTAAAGAAGTTAAACTTGATTCTAATAAGTATAAAAATTTTTTTAACGAAGTTTTTACTATTTATAATCACGCTTTAAATAATTGGACCGGTAAAGGAAAAAATCTTCGATACATTGTATCTGATTTATGGTGCAATTTTCAAAGAGCTAATGAATTTAATCCACCCCACAATCATGGAGGCTTACTTTCGTTTGTTATTTATTTAAAAGTGCCAAAAGATATTAAAGAAGAATGCCTTAAACATCAAGAGACTAAATCAAGCGCCGGCCCTGGATCGATCTCTTTTTTCATGGGAGATGCTGATAAAAAAAATACCATTACTAACAACAGTTTTTTTCCAGAAGACAATGATATGTTTGTCTTTCCAGCCTGGTTAAAACATTGGGTTTACCCTTATAAGAGCGACGCCGTCAGAGTATCGGTCTCGGGTAATATTGTTGACAGTTTAGAATTAAATTATATGAGCGAAAAAGGTATTGAACATGCCATTTCCGACATAGAAAAGAAAACAAATGAGTAATTTTATTAAATCAACCAGTATCTATTTTGTAGATAAAAGTGATTGCCCAGAAAAAAGACTTTTTATTGCTATTTTATCCCAAGCTGTTCACGATGCGTTTTCGGATCATGTACCTAGACTCGAGAGACAGGCGGCAAGGAACTTTTTAACAGGTAACAGCGTAGATTTTAAACTTATTTGTGAACTCGCTGGAAGAAATTCTGATTACGTTAAAGAAAAAATTAAACAAAGAGTTTTTAAAGAAAATGGTTGGAAGATGAATATTAGAATGAGAACGCAACCAAGAAGGACGAGAAACAACAAACACTTAACAGGAAATGCATATTATGCCGCGAAAAGGAATAACCAAGCCACTGCCATACATTAAGGCTTTAGCTAAACTTATAGGAATTATAAAAAAGAGAAAGCCCAATTGGGATATCTTTCAAGCAGTTGGAGTTGCACAAAGATTAATAAGGAGGAACAAACAATGGATCGAATCTACCGATGGATAGAAGTTCTTTCCGCTCGCATCAATTTGTGGGCCTGGAAAAAGAAAGTTAAGCCTGTATCAGAATCTGAATGGGCTAAGGGTTACCGTGAGTGGAAAAAGAACAAGTGTCCACACAACTAGCCTATATTGCGGGCCTTTTCGATGGCGAGGGCTGCGTTCAGTTTAAAAAGCGCATGGAAACTAAGGGACGCCTGAAAAATGGCAAGATAAAACGATGCAACAGCACTATTATAACTTTAGAGATATCCATGACCGATCAGCCTATTATTCGATGGGTTTATAAAATTTTAAAAGTTGGAGCGGTCAATCTTAATATCAAAAACAAATCTCCTTCCTCAAAACCACACTATAAAGATCAACTACGTTGGCGCTGTGGTTATCGTGACGCTTTGAAAGTTGCAAAGTTGATTATTCCTTACGCTCATGTTAAACGTAAAAAATTACAACAGATTATAGACCATTATGACCAATTTCCCTTACGATATACAAGTAACCGCAATGTTCGTGTTCATCACGTTGTATCTGGTCATTGAAATGGTATTTTGATATGAGTAAAGAAAGAGAGAAAGGTAGAAGATGGGATGGTAAAAGTCGAATCTCAACGAATCAGTACAAAGAGAATTGGGAAGAGATTTTTGGTAAAAAGGAAAGGGAACAAAAGGAAGTCGAGGAGAAGTTATGGAAGCGATTAAAAGACTGGAATCTTAAGAAATGAAGTGGAATAAATTATATAACTACCCGCCGTGTACCCGAAGTACAACGGATGGTCTTCGAACTTACGATGTCGGTAAAGTTAAACTTCCTAGCGTTACGACAATTTTACAAGCGACGCAGAGCCAGGAGAAGATAGACTCTTTAAAACGATGGAAGGACCGCGTTGGCGCGGAACATGCTGCAAGCACCAAGCAACAGGCGGCTAATCGTGGTACGAATATGCATTTGCACCTCGAGAAACATATCCAGGGACAAGGACATGCCGATTTAACGGAGGAGGGTAAAGTTGCTAAAAGCATGGCGGACGTGATTATTCATCAAGGTTTACCTGATCTTTCTGAAATATGGGGCAGTGAAGTTGTCTTATATTACCCGAAGCTCTATGCGGGTCAAACGGATCTGGTTGGAACTTATGATTACGAAGATTCGATTATTGATTTTAAACAAAGTAATAAGCCGAAGCGAAAAGAGTGGATCGAGGATTATTTTATGCAACTCGGGGCCTATGCCATGGCGCATAATACGGTTTATGGAACGTCTATTACACAGGGCGTGATTCTGATGTGTACTCCCGATAAGTATTTTCAAAAATTTTTGATTAAAGGCCGGGAGTTTATCAAATACCAACACAAGTTTCTAGAAAAAGTTGATCAATATTATAAGTTGACTAAATAGTGGCTAAAATGTGTCCACAATGTGGCACGAGACAGGCGACAAGGATCAGGCGGCAGGGGGCCAAAAATAAAAAGTGAGGTTTTATGCGGTTCATCACCTCCCTATATGTTTTTGAAAAGTTAAATTTTTCAAATCAGTACTTTTAAAAGTGAGGTGATGTGGGGTTGAGGTGATCAGCAAGGATTACCAACGATTCTAGAGGGTGTGACAATGTATGCTTAAATAACCATTGGTATTGGCTCCTCATTTTGAGTTAGGGGCCGCGGGAAAGGTTCAGGTCGGGAAAAACCATAAAAATATTTTAAAAAACATATAGGTCTGGTACTAAAACTAATGACCGAAGAAAATTTTTTTGATATGTTCAATAGGATTCACAATCCTGACTATTACTATGGTAGGAATAAACATGAAAAGAAAAAAACCGAAAAGAAAAACAAGAATTACAAACGCAAGAAAAAGCCCTATCCCGTATTCAAAGTATCGGATCGAATGGTTTGATATAGCCTCCGACTCTGGTTGGGCTACAGACACAGAATTTAACAGAATGAAGTTAGCAACACCTGTGAGTGAAGGTTGGCTGTATGAAAAGAATGACTGTGTAATTAAAATCTTTGCAAGTTATGACAAAGATGAGGACGGTATTGTGTTTGGTGAAAGAACTATTATTCCTCTGTCTTGTGTGAAGAAGATGAGGAAGCTGAATTAGATGTTGCCTCCTTATCAGAAGTTTTTAATTTATGCAGCGGCTTTAGCTTTGTTTGCTGTGGCTTATTATTTTTCTGTTTTGCTTCATTCAACCTAATATCTTTTTGTAATTTTTTAACGTCTGCAACTTCAATTTTACCTTCTAGTATAGGTGAGTATTGATCTATAATTTCTTTCATACGTTTTTCTAATTCCTCTTCAGATAGATCGTCTAATTTACCAGTTCTTATAATCTTTTGTTCAATATATAATCCTGCTGCCTTACCTCTTGCTACCTCAGCATTCACAGCAGCTGACCATGCTCCCTTCTTAAGAGCATCCTGTCTAATTTTACCAAGTTCTGATATGTGACGCTCGAATGTTACAGCATATTTCTTTTGGTATTCTTCTCTAATCTCTCCAATATATTTAACTACAAGTGGGTGCATTTTAGGATTTTGTAATTCCCAGGCCGTTTGTCTTGATCGGTCTTTTGCATATCCTGCGTCGATGGCGCATTGATAAGCATATTTTCGTCCCTCATTACTCACTAGTTCATGAGCAAACTTTTGTTGCATTTCAGTTAATCTCTTTGGAGCACCCATGTTTGACTATTACAGTAACTTCAAGTACAAGTCAACGTATGATAACAGGGAAAGAATTTATAAAACAATTATCAAAATTCATAGAGTCTCCGGTCTGTAAAGAAGCTAGGATTCAAGTTAAAGTTCCACACGGTGAGTTTAAATCTCCCGATGGATTTTTTGATATTAAAAGAATTTATCTCTTGCAAAATAATGTCATTGGGTCTAGAGAAACCCACAGAATTGTCTTAGAAATTTCTACCACAGAGTCATGGAAAATGGGCAAACCCAAACTGCTACTATAACGCCAGATTTGTTGTGAAACCAGAGACAAAATTTTGGCATGAGCTTAAAAGAATTACACCACAGATTAAATGGACAAGGCTGGAAAATAGCAGCGTATTTGGTACTCCTGATCTATTGGGCTACAATAATTCTGGGCACTTTTTCACTGTTGAGTTAAAAGTAACAAAGGGTGTAAAAATTCGTTTCTCACCACACCAAATTGCCTTCCATAAACTACATCCGAAGAATAGTTTTATCATGGTCAAGCACCTTGCTTCTTGCGACGTGAAACTTTATGAGGGATCTAAGATTGAGCAGCTTGCCGCTTGCGGCTTGAAGCTTGAGGCTTGCTGCTTGGGGCTTGAGGCTTGTGGCTTGAGACTCTCCGCGCTTGGCGCTTGAAGCTTGCTGCTTGAAGCCTGCAGCTTGTATCTATTATCCATCCATTTCCATTAAAATCGAGACATGACTTAGTGCTTGCCATATGTCACCCGGGCTACATTCTTGTCCCAACACTGTCTACAGCTGCCACACTTGCCTCCCTGACTGGGAGCCGGGCAGGTCGCGTCGTGCTTCGTGGTCACGCCTGACGTATACGGCCAGCTCTTCACCGGCGTTGCCTGATCAATCATATGGTCGGAGATTATAATTTTTAAATTGGTTGGAACTATGGCAGGATCCATGAGACTGGTATACTTAACCTCGCGCGTTGGTAACCAGTGCTTGGTGCTTGGCGTTAACTTACACACTTCAAATATGTTTTTAAGATGCTGTACTGACTGCAGGTCTCCGGCGTCGTGCCATCTAAAAAATTTTTGCCTTTTAATTTGGGCCACCATAGCCGGGATCCATTGCGGATGCCTCAGGGCTTGTAGCCTGTAGTACTGAGCTGCTTTAATGGCCGGGTATCTTGTATAATTTCCTTTGAGCGCGTAACAGCCTGAACACACTGAACCCTTTACAGTCCGGAGCTTGGAACCTACCTGGCATTCCCACGCCGGCAGGCTGTAGCTCAGGCCAGGCATCTTGCTGGTTCTGGTCATGCTTCCTGTTATTTTTTGTGCTTCTTTAACTTTCATAATTTTTTATACCTCTTAATTGTGTCAATTGCTTGAGGCTTTACACTTTATTTTTTATTTTTTTAATTTGCCCGGGCGCCTTGCGGCGCCCTGAGCTGAAGGCTATTCCCAGCCTAAGGCAGATTTTACCAATCCACCATTGGAAGCTCTATTCAAGCATTCCATATATTCCGTGTCATCCATGCCCAGGTTAGTCATGCAAAAATGCATTTTATCCCCCTGCGTGCCGCCACGACGGGACGCTAGCATCTCCACAGCCTGGTCCAGAATCTCTTGACGTCGAGATCCACCACGCTGGAAAATGGGTTTTAAAGTACGTGAAGCCATAATCCCACATTATCCCATTCTTCAGGCCCTGTCAAGTCCTTTGTTGCTTGAAGCTTGCCGCTTGGAGCTTGAGGCTTGTTGCTTGACGCTTATTTCTTTTAAAAATTTCTTGCAGCTCTTAACGTAAGCGGGACTGAGATCCCGCTTATCGTGGACGAAATAGTTTAATAAATCGTTATGTTTAGATCTAATCAAGGACCACCATATATTGCTTTGGGAAGTGCTGTCTAAACCAGTCGATCCCGGCACGTACTATATCATATGCTTCAAAGCGCTCAGCTCCGATGATGGTGTCGTAGACTGATGCAGCGTATCCTGGCATTTTAGTTTTTTCACCTGTGAATCTATTCGCGATTTCTACTTCCTTCTCCAGGTATACTGAACAATCGAAGGGCAGGACCACAGTCTGGCCATGCCATTTAACTTTTTTCTTTTTTGGTTTTTCAAACATATTATTTCCTTTCATAACTTATCTTATAACATCCCATATTAGCTGTCAAGCTTGTTGCTTGGAGCTTGCACCTTTTTTCTTTCATAATTTTTTTCAGGCCAAGCGTAATTGTACCCATAGCGATTTGCAACTCTACACGCTTGACCCCAGATCTGGCCCGCCAGTTCATCGCGAAATTACTCCGGCAGAGATCTAATATTATTTCAACCAGATCTGGGCTCAAGTTTTAATCGTCAAACCAAACGTCTTTAATAATTAAATACAACAAAAAGCAAAAACCTAATGTTGGTATTAAAAATATACTATCCACAATCAATGCAAACTCCCTCTACTTGTGCAGACCACTGGTCTGGTTTTGGGTTGCAAAGACATATATAACAATGTGTATAATTCATATAATATCTTATATAATACTTGACTTACCTTTGTCAATAGTTTAAAAATCTTTTTATGTATAACAAATCACGAAAGGACAAAATGACTAAAAGAGTAATGTGGTGGAACTTACCAATAGAAGAAGTTGAAGAACTAGCACGAGAAAATAAATTAAATACTATGACTTGTGTAGAATATGATGATACAAATAAAGAAGAAAGTGAGGATAAAGATGAGTAGAGTAAGACTAAATCAAGAGTACAGAAATAAAATCGCAAATCGTATGCGAGTACATCTTGAACAAGAGGACACGCAAGAAAAAGAGGCATATCTAAAAGCAAGGGAAGAAATGAAACCTTTGCAAGATATAACTTGGAAACTTGCTGAACAAATAGTTAGACGACACTATACTCCCGAAGATGTTAAAATGGCATATCATCTACAAAACAAATTTGAAAATGTAGATACTATTGCGAAAGATAGTTGCTTCCATTTTGGCTACATGGGTAAGGTAGAGGATAGAGATGAAAATGACAAAGTAGTAATGAAAGATAAATTTATTGAAAGTCATTTTGATTTTAAACTTGATGGTAATATTAATGGCGAGGAAAGTGGCAAACAAGATGATTTTGGTTATGCTTACTTTCGTGACGAGTTAAAAAATCGTGACGAGTGTAATCCCGATATTAATATTGAAATGAAAGATAAGGACAGAAACCCTCATCAAACAAAAATCCAAGATGCTAATAATAAATATCTTGGAACAAATGGTGGTCGTGATAATCAAACCTCTTACGCAAGAGAGTGGAATAATGATTATGTTTTGGATTTAATCGGTAGAGAATATTGCCGAGATAGGTCTATTGCTTGTACTAAAGACGAGTATCAAGTCTTGATGTTCTGGCAACAAAAGAAAGGACATTTAATTACTTGCCATCAAAAATGGATAGAGAGTGTTTTAAATCAAATGAAAGAAATTAAACTTGGTTTAAAAGGATATAAATATTTAGATGAGGCGATTGAGTTATCAACTGAACTCGGATTAAATATTGATGACGCTGAAATAATTAGAACGAACTCAACTGGTCTAGTTATTTACAATCCAAAAAATCTGGCAGATAGAATAAAATCTATGAAGAATAAAAATGTCAGTAGAAAGGACAAAATACTTGCTCGTATGAAATACGAGGAACAGGCACAAAAATAGGGTATTGACATATCTGGGATTTGTATGCTATAATCCCAGATATTAACAAACAACGAAAGGACGAACAAATGAAAGACCAAGTAGATCAACTAATAATTGCCGCAAAATTAAATGCGTTATTAGATTTAAGAAATAAACTTCAAGAAGAGATAGACGAACTAAAAAACAAAATGGAGGACAAAGATGAAATCCCATTTTAATCAAAAGTTTGATATTGATGTTTATTTTACAATTAGATATTTTGCAGATAAACATGGTAAAACAATTACAAGAGCCGCAAAGTGGACGAAAGATTGTCTTTATGGAACGCATAAAAAACATGGCTATCCATATATTAAATACTTTGATGTTGACGCAAATGGAATTAGATGCGCGTCTAAATCTTGGGAAATATTAGAGGTCAGAAAATAGACTTGACATTGTATGGGATTAATATAAAATCCCATACATAACAAACAACAGAAAGGACGAACAAATGAAAATAGCAGACACAAAAATGGAAAGTGGATATACTTTTCAACAAGAACAATTACTATTAGCATTAGAGAGAGATGCGGTATGTGATAGGCTAATGTGTAATCCAAGAGTAACTGGATTTACATCTTTTGCAAAAGCGGTGATCAATTTTATTGATGATAAAAAAGCGCCGAGAACAAAAAAGAACTTATATGATTATTTAGTTAAGAAAGGTTACTATAATAAATTACATAAGTTCAGTTGGAGTAAAAGATGAAATCATTTAAAGAAATAAAATCTTTACCAAAATATCTGCAGCCGAAAATACTTTCGGCTGTTGCCTATGTTAATTCAGCGGCGCCTAACCTGGACAAAGCAGTTGAAAGAGTAAACACATTACAAAAACATTTATCTCCAAAAGAAATAATGTGGGTTATGAGTTTATTAACTTTCGAAAAACTCTTGGATATTGTAAAAGATAGTAAAGAGTTTGAGAATTATACAACAACAATGAAAGATAGGACGATACAATGAAATATTGTCAAGGACCAAGCTGCCATACTTATAGAACTAAGGACCGCATACGCGGTCCTAAAGGCGCCAAGGTTTATCAGACTAGAAGAAGATCATCTATGATTTACGATGATAACTTTTGTTCTCAAACTTGTGCAAACGATTGGTTTGAGAAGTTTGGCGAGCGAGCGGTTGATCACTTCGGCAGACTAACTGAGCCTAAAAGAACTGATTGTGATAATGCGTGGTATAAATCCTCTAGCTATAATGGTTATGATAATACTCCACGATATAATAGATTCTTCGTTAATGATTTACTTGGTCAACGCATACCAATCACAGAAGAACAATATGACGATGATAATTTAGTTCGTCCATAACTAAAGGTCGCGCGCCTCACGGCGCGCGGCTCCCACTTGACAGCACTTATAAGATTTAATAGGATAACAATTATGACAGATAAAAGAATAATAGATATAATTAATCCTTACTCGGGTCAGATTGCTGTGGTTAATAAAGAAGAAGAAAAACTTTATTATGAAATCAAGAACGCTGAAGTAAATGAGGATTATACTACAATGCAAAAGGGATTAGATAAATTCAGTAGATTAAATCCCAAAGCTTACATGACATTGCTAGATTAAATAAGTATCCGCGTCGCGCGCTTCGCGCGCTCCGCGGGGGTTTCCCCCTTCAATAGTGGGAACCATTTCCAGCCAGAAATTTGAACATTCATTTATTATTTAATACATAAATAAAAAAGGGGTCCCAAAATTTTCTCTTTAGACCTTGATTTAGACTGTTTAAGCCGTTAAATTCATTATGGGTCCCATATATGCATGTAGATCTTGAAAAAATAAAAAAATTACCACCCGATGTAAGAAGAGACTTCTATAAGATGTACCTGAGGTACGGAGAGAAGAAAAAGCAGTCTCAGATTAAAACTGATTTTTTAAGCTTTGTTAAACACATGTGGCCAGATTTTATTCAGGGGTCCCATCATAAGATCGTTGCTAAAAAATTTAATGATATGGCAACAGGTAAAAGTAAAAGAATCATTATTAATATGCCCCCTAGGCATACTAAATCTGAGTTCGCTAGCTCCCTGCTGCCTGCTTGGATGATCGGGCGTAACCCAAAATTAAAAATTATTCAAACCACCCACACCGGGGAACTTGCCATCAGGTTCGGGCGTAAAGCAAAAACACTCATGGATTCTCCAGAATATAAGGAAGTCTTTGAAACACGACTCAGGGAAGATTCACAAGCCGCAGGCCGCTGGGAAACAGCGCAAGGCGGAGAGTATTTCGCAGCGGGTGTTGGAGGAGCAATCACAGGTCGTGGTGCTGATCTTCTCATCATCGATGATCCACACTCGGAACAAGACGCTATGAATCTAACGGCCTTGGAGCGAGCGTATGAATGGTACACCTCAGGTCCAAGACAACGTCTGCAACCCGGCGGACAAATTATCTGTGTAATGACCAGATGGAATGTAAAAGATTTGACAGGCATGTTGATGCAGGCACAAAAAGAAGCCAAAGCCGATCAGTGGGAACTCATTGAATTTCCAGCAATCATGCCGAGTGGTAAACCCGTATGGCCGGAATACTGGAAGCTAGGCGAGTTAGAAACCGTTAAGGCTTCATTATCACTAGGTAAATGGAATGCTCAGTGGATGCAAAATCCAACTTCAGAAGAAGGAGCCATTATTAAACGTGAATGGTGGAAGAAGTGGGAACACGACTGGATGCCAAAACTGGATCATGTCATACAATCTTACGATACCGCCTTCATGAAAAAAGAAACAGCGGATTATTCGGCCATTACTACATGGGGTGTGTTTAGAGAAGATGAAGACAAGCCTCCTAATCTTATCCTCGTGGATGCTATCAAAGGACGGTATGAGTTTCCTGAACTCAGACGAAAAGCAAAAGAACAATATGAATACTGGCAACCGGAGACGGTTTTAATTGAAGCCAAAGCTTCAGGATTGCCTCTGACTTATGAATTAAGAAATATGGGCATTCCCGTTATTAACTTTACACCCTCAAAAGGAAATGATAAGCATACAAGGGTAAACTCAGTTGCCCCTTTATTTGAAAGCGGCACTATATGGGCGCCCACTCACAAAGAGTTTGCACAGGAAGTCATCGAGGAATGTGCAGCATTCCCCTATGGCGATCATGACGACTTAGTCGATAGTATGACTCAAGCCGTGATGCGATTCAGACAGGGAGGACTCATCCCCCACCCAGAAGATTACAAAGACGAAAAAATTATAAGAAGTAAAAGGGTATATTATTAATGTTTTGGCTAACAAAATTTTTTACAAAAGGAAAAACGGTTAAAGACGCAATTAAGTATTTTCATACAATTAATGGTCGTATGCCTAATAATATAGAAACCATTAAGATTAAAAATGCTTTCATGGAACAGAATCGTTCATCGAACGTGATTGATATGACCTCTAGACTTAAGGACGAATGGTGGAAACAACGATCCGGATTTAAACGTCAGCATCCTGAAGTAACGAAAAAAGTTGATGAAGATCCGACGTCGGCTATGTACGATCGACACATTAAAGAAATTGAAGGCATTGATAAAGGCCAAGGAATGGGCTTTTATCGTGAAATGGGAGACATCATGAAGAAGCATCGTAGAGAAGAATTGGAACTTGAATATCATGAGATGTTTAATAAAATTTTAGAAAAAGCTAAACGAATTGAAACGGATCCTAAGGTGCTTCTTGAAGCAGAGCTAGGAACGAAATTGACGGGCAAAGAAACAACAACTCAACTTTTAGATTTATTTTCGAAAAGACCGAAGAAGGCATCCGGCGGCATCGCGCGTGTGGGGATGCTTGTAGGGGGACCTGCAGGAAAAGCATTTCTAGAATTTATTGAAAAATTATTCATCAAAGCTTCTAACGACATTCGACTGGGTAAAGGAAAATGGGCAGGTTTGGATCAGAAACAGAAAATGGTTCAACACGACAACCTCGTTAAGAAAATGACGGAATGGCAAAAAACTAAACAGCTTCCTGAAGGTATGGAGCAGTATTTTGGAATCGACGCTGAGAAAGCGTTTACAGGTGCTACGAAGAAATTTAAAAAACAAGTTAAAGATGTAGGCGATACAGAAGATTTTTTCACTGAAGGAAGGGGAGTTTATCAAAAAGAAGCAGATGAAATATTAAAACAGAATAAAGGATTGGATGATAAGCAAATCATGCAAAAAGCTTATGATGAAATCAAAGGCGGTTCAGGATTTACAGACGATTATAAAATGGATGCTGATTTATTGGCAGAAGAATATGCAAAACAAAAAGGAGTCGTTTATACGGATTTACCTCAAGACCAAATTTCTAAATACTATGATCCTGCCTTAAAGCGTGTTCAACAAGATACGTTGAAAAGAATAGAAGCCAGAAAAGCACTAAAAGACGTTAAACAAAAAATAGAATTACAAATGTTTGATACTAAAGGTAAAACACCTCATGCTGAAGGCGGCATCGCAGGAGAACTCCATTTAAACAGACCAGGGTATGGCGGTGGAAAATTAGTATTGGATACTCTGTTTAAACTATTAAAAGGCGCAGGTAAAAAGAAAGACCTTAGAGGAGTTACAGGTTTATATAAACATATTGATATGGAAAAATTGATGAAGGGAAAAGAGCCAATTACAGTTTATAGTGGAAGTATGAAGAGACCTAGCAATACCTGGCAAAGTTTTAAAGAAACCGCCAAAGACCTTGGCACAACGCCTGAAAAAATAGCCAAAGATAATTTTAAAGATCAATGGTTTACTCCTTTTAAGAGCTATGCGGACGCGTTTTCCTCACCTGAGTATTTAGAATCAAAACTGAGAAGTGTGGACCTGACTCCAAAAGAAATAGGTATGGCTAAGCGATACGTTGAAAAGATTAATAAAACACACCTGTTGGCTTCTATGAGAAAAAAATTAAAAATTGATAAAGGTCCATTACATTCTGTTACGACGGATGATAATTTAGTTTTAATTCCTCGATACAAATTAAAAGAACTTGAAAAATCAGGCCGGATGAAAACAGACTACATGATTCTAGAAAAACTTAAAAAGAAAATGGGTTTAGCTAAAGGCGGCATCGCAGGAGAACTGCACTTGAATGAAGGTGGCAGGGCGAGGTTTCAGAATGGAGCACTAGCTGCTTATCAACAAGGACAAAATATTTTAGGACCGTATGACGTCTCACAATATGAAGCATCAGGAAAATATAGTCCTGGAGATTTAGAGTTTTTAAGTCGTACTCAAATACCAACTGAAGCCCCGGAATGGTTTTTAAAAGAAGTCGAACAACAAAAACAAAATTGGGATCCAAGTTGGGGACCTTTTGAACATGAATCATGGGAAGATATGCAAGAAGAAGCTAAAGTACATATGATGAGAGAGTTAGGACCTTATCATGAAATGGAATTTACTAATCCAAATGCAGTTAGAATGCCACCTGTTGGACCTGTACCACCTGCAGGACTGATGATGACTCAAGGAATGGGACCTATTCCTATAGATCCAAATTTAACACCTGAACAATGGGCAAGTATGCAACCAACAGCGGGTCCAATGGCCCCAGTTGCTACTCCTCAGAAAACTGTCACCCGAAACCCGCTGGTCGATCCGAGAATGTATCGATCATATGCAGAAAATGTTCAGCTTATGGGTGATCCACGAGGACGTGCAGCCAAAGGCGGCCGAATTGGTTATGCTAAAGGAACAAAGAAACTTGGCGAAGGAATGTATAATCCTGTAGGTGAAGGAGATTGGTTAATTAATATGCCAAAGATTGACCCTAACCTTCGTAAGTTAATGGAAGAATATAAAAAGCGAAAAGGTCTTGCTGAAATTTTAGGAGTTTAATGAAAGTACATCAATACAATGAGATGATGCGGTGGCTGACTCGCCCGAAGGAAGATCCTAGCATCAAGCAGCTAGCGTCTAAACAAATTCCTCAATATGGTTCCTCAGATACATATGGAGAAAGTTTTTTTGAAGAGGACATGCCTAACATGCCGGACCTTCTTCGAGAAGAAGGTATTCAGGTAGGACCACAGGTTAAGGATGGTGGCAGAATTGGTTTTAAACACGGGGGCTCGTGGGCAGACTGGATGTCTAATCACTCCGACCAAATGACGTTTGAAGAATACTTACAAATGGACATGGATAAACCTGTTCATCCGATTAATAAAAGTGCAGGTGGTAGAGTCCAGTATAAACCCGGTGGTCTTGTAGAACCGGGTGTCATGAATTATGGGAAGAAGTCGAATATAACAAAAAAAATTCAAACACTAGGTTCCGCAAAAGCGGCTCGTCTTAAAAAGGAAAAAGCAACACTTAAAATTCCTGCCATTGATAAATATATTAAGGACAATATTGATAAACCGGATTTTAAAGTCACGGAAGTTAAGAAGAAATTTAATACTACCTTTGATAATGTTAAAGATAGAATTATAGCGCTGGGTTTAGAGGATAAAGCTCCTACGCAAGGAGGTAATATTACCACCTCTCCAGAAATGGATAAGTTTAGAAAATGGTTAGACAATAAAATAGCAAAAGGCGAAACCTCTTTTGCTTCAAAAAAAGCATTGCTAGATTCCTATCCTGAAATTAAAAAAATTAACACTGCCTCTGCTTATGATGTTCTTGGTACTCAAGAAAATTATGCAGATGTATTTAAATTTGCAGATAGCAAAGCAACGCAGTTTAGAAATTATCTGCAAGAAAAGATTACAAATAAGAAAGGATCCGGGAAAATTAAAACCACTATGCCAGAATTACTTGAAGATTTTAAATCCAAAACCAAAATTAATATTACTATTACAGATGCAAGCAGAATAATTGCAGGTGTAGATAAAAAAGGTAAAAAAACAGACTCTATTTTTAAAAAACATTTTAACATAGTAGGTAGTAAGCAACGTTGGGATGAAGCAATAGTAAGAGTTGCTGAAGAACTTGCAATAGATCTTGACGCTAATGAGGCAGAATTAGCAAAACAAATTTATGGGGACGATAGTATTAAAAATTTAAAAAACATAAGAGCAGATGTTTCGAAGTTTTCTGAATTTTTAGTGGGTGCAAGAAAAGTTGGCGGTTTAAGCTTAAGTGATTATTCTCTTGCACAAAAACAAGAATTATTAGGTCATATTCATTATCCTGGAGTATTTAAATTTGGAACAGGATTAATTGGTGATCGAATGATTAAAGTTCGGGATTATCTTTTAAAACCCTCGGAGCGAACGTTAAAATCAATGTTGGACACATTGCAGCCCGAACTTGGACACAAGAGAATTGAAATTGATGAAGTTATTGGAAGATCTGCAACTTATGAAAAAGCACCTGGATATACTGAATTAGGGCAAGTTTTAAAATCAAAAATTAACCAAGATAAAGGTAGATTATTAGATAAGGATTTTTCAAGAATTTTCAACCAGATCATGGATGGACAAACAAAAGATTTTACATTGGATGGAAAAAAATACAATAGTGTTGAAGATGTCGCTAAAGCATGGAACACAAAATCGAGTAAATTTGCAAAAGATTGGGGAATTCATACGGCTAAATTAAGAGTCGGAAAAGATTTGGATCCCAGCAAGTTAGTCAAACATTTTAACTTACTAACGCCCGAAGCCCAAAGAGATATTTTAAGAGTAGCTAAGAATAAGGGAATTGTGATACAAACTAAAGCCCTTCCTATGGGAGCTATGGCGGATATATGGGAAGCAAAATCTAAAGGAATTGATCCTAAAAGTTTACCTTCTTATAAACAAATTGTTCCTGAATTTAAAAAACAAGCCTTTGCAACCGGGGATAAAGCTTATATCAAAATGATGATAGAAAGAATTGGTTGTCCAGGAAAAGCTTCTGGCGGCAGGGTTGGGTTTGCAGATGGAAAAAATTGTTTTAACAAAGGTATTGCAAATATTAAAAATAAAAACATTAAATCTCCAGCGCAAGCAAAGAACATGCTTAAAATAGCGGAAACGGGTGCCAGATCTTCGGCGCTAAGAAGTTGGTTGGGTATTTATGGGCTGGCAGGCGAAGCAATCATTGAAGCTGGAATTGGAGCTTATAAAGTTTTAGGACAAGGAGTTCCTGCTAACATAGCGTGGTCTGAATCTTATTGGAGTTATCTAGATCCAAGAAAATATACAGGAGAGCTTTCCAATCTTCGTAGAAAAGATTTAGAGAAAAGAAGTCCTCGAATTGCAAAATATTACGATGCCTTAGATGTATTAGAGAAAAGAGATTACCATTCGAAATGGGTTAATCAAATGGATCCTAACGATCCTACTCATAAATCTCATGTAAACAAATTAAATCAGTACGATGAAATCATTCGTAATTTTTATGGAGGTCCCAGTGGCATTACAAAGATGATGGAAAGAGTTGAGCCTGAAGTCGCAAACGCAGAAGCAGAACAAGCGGGGAAATGGGCAGCGGATGCTATGCCAACACCAGATTTTCAAGCAGATAGAAAACAAAAACTCGCAATGAAAGAATACATGTTAGCAAGAGGTATAAAAACAATGCCCTACACTAAAGATGGGAAACCTGTTTATAAAAAAGATTTTGATATGATACCCACTCGATTCGATTTATCTTCTCCAGAAGCTATGGCTGATCTTTTTATTGACGATGCATGGGCGCGCGAAGCTATTAAAGAACATGCACCACGTTTATATGGCAAAGCTTCCGAAAGACAATATATTCCAATGGCTAAACAAGCAATTTTTAGTGATATGAGAAAAGATCCTGAATACAACAAAATGGTTATTTCCGAATCAATGAGATTGGATCCTTCAATGTTAGGAACTCAAGAACGTTTTAACACAGGCGGCCGTGTTCCTTTTGGAAAAGGAAAAGTCGTAAAAGGTATTGATGAAGGTCGAAGAGCCTTTATGAAATGGCTCGCTGGTATTACCGGCGCTGGAATTGCAGCAGGAACAGGACTTATTAAATTTGGCAAGACTATCGGCAAAGGTAAAACTGTTGTTAAAGCGGGTGACCACATTATTCAAGGCACTCCAGGCATGCCCGACTGGTACATTCCGCTGATAAATAGAATTGTGAAGGAAGGGACAGATGTTACCAAGAAGCTGGGAACGGTTGAACGAGAAATTGTTCATACTAAAAAGATTGGTGGTGGAAAATATGGTGATGAAGAAGTCACGGTTTATCAAAATTTAGATACAGGAAATGTTAGAGTTGAATATGGATCTCCTCTTTTGGATGAGCAGGGAAGAGTCATTCGTGCATCGAATGATCCAGGTGTTCTTCATTTAGAATACAGAGCTCCTCAAGTTATTGAGGAAGGTAAACATGCCGGTAAAAAAACAAATCCAGAATTTGCAGCAGCAGAATCAGAACCTCGTGTTGTGAATTGGGAGGGCGATGTTGAGTTTGAACACCTTAATGAAGTCAATAAAGTCGACGACCTGTTAACGGATACTAGTCCACTTAAAACGTTTGCGAAAAAGAAATTAACTCACAAGGAAAAGGTAATAGCTAAGAAGAAACAACAATATAAGACTAAACTAGAAGAAGATCCATCGGAGCAACTTGAATATATTGAAAGGAAAGAGGGTATGACTATAGATGATCTTGTTGATGAAGAAGCAAGAGTTTCTGGTTTGGCTGATAAGCAATATTTAGATCCCGATACTAAATTAATGAATCTTCCTGAAAAAAAAGTTAAAAAAGCATCAGGTGGCTCGGTAGATTACTATGACAATTATCTTCCTGGCCTAGACGATATGGACTATTAATGGCACTAAGCAGATCAAGTTTCAGTAAATTAACGACAACAACACCCCCTCAAAAAGGGCCCTGTTCACAAGGCTTGAATAATATATATAAAAAGGTTAAAACAGTTAACGCGGAGAATTTAAATGGCAGATATAGACAAAGCTTTACCAAACGTAAAGCAAACAGTAAACATACCTAGTCCTAAAGAAGTCGAAATTCAACAACAGCAAGTTGCTCAAAAAGCATTGGAGCCGGTTGATATTCAACGAAATGAAGATGGTAGTGCAGACATTACTTTTGACCCTCGAATGGTAAACCCAGGGGAGGATAAAGGTCATTTTTCTAATTTAGTAGAATTACTTCCTGATGATGTTATAGATCCATTAGGACATAAACTTTACAACGATTATACAGATTATAAAAATTCAAGAAAAGATTGGGAACGAGCTTATATTTCTGGCCTTGACCTTTTAGGTTTTAAATACGAAGATAGAAGCGAGCCTTTTAAAGGAGCGTCAGGTGCTTCTCACCCAGTGCTCGCAGAAGCAGTCACACAATTTCAATCGCTTGCTTATAAAGAATTATTACCCTCAAACGGTCCAGTAAGAGCACAAATTATTGGAATGCCGACTCCACAAAAAGAACAGCAAGCAAGTCGGGTTAAAGATTATATGAACTGGCAAATTATGGATCAGATGAAAGAGTATGAACCAGAATTTGATCAAATGTTATTTAATTTACCTTTAGCAGGATCAACTTTTAAAAAAATTTATTATGATGATTTGATGCAGAGAGCCGTTTCTAAATTTGTTCCTGCAGATGATTTGGTGGTGCCTTATACTGCAACCTCATTAGATGACTGTGAGTCTGTTATTCATATTATTCGAATGACAGAAAATGAATTAAGAAAAAAACAAGTAGGAGGATTCTATCGAGACATAGAAGTAAATCCTTCTTACATGCAAGAAACAGAAATTCAGAAAAAAGAAAGAGCTTTAGAAGGAGCAGTTAAAGGAAGAGATGAACGTATGTTCACAATCCTTGAATGTCATGTCAATGTGGACTTAGAAGGTTTTGAAGATATCGATCCAACAAGTGGAGAAGCTACAGGAATTAAATTACCTTATATTGTTGCCATAGAAGAAGGCACACGAAAAATTTTATCTATAAGACGAAATTATGACATTAAAGACATGATGAAAAAGAAAATTGATTACTTTGTTCATTTTAAATTTTTACCAGGACTTGGTTTTTATGGTTTTGGTTTAATCCATATGATTGGTGGATTATCTAGAACTGCAACAGCAGCACTTAGACAATTGTTAGATGCAGGAACTTTATCGAATTTACCCGCTGGATTTAAAATGCGTGGAATTAAAATGAGGGATGAAGCACAAGCCATTCAACCAGGAGAATTTAGAGATGTTGATGCTCCAGGTGGAAATTTGAAAGATGCATTTATGATGCTTCCATTTAAAGAACCCTCTCAAACCTTATTAGCACTTATGGGAGTCGTGGTACAAGCAGGACAAAGATTCGCATCTATTGCGGACCTGCAAGTGGGCGAAGGGAATCAACAAGCAGCTGTGGGCACGACTGTAGCCTTGTTAGAAAGAGGTTCGAGAACGATGTCGGCCATACATAAAAGATTGTATGCATCGATGAAAAGAGAATTTAATTTATTAGCAAGAGTATTTAAGATTTACCTACCACCCGTATATCCATACGATGTTGTTGGAGGCCAAAGGCAAATTATGCAAACGGACTTTGATGACAGAGTAGATATTCTGCCAGTTGCGGATCCGAATATCTTTAGTCAGACTCAAAGAATTTCTCTCGCACAAACGGAACTGCAATTGGCGGCCTCAAATCCAAGAATGCACAATCAATACGAAGTGTATCGAAACATGTATGAGGCTTTAGGGGTCAAAGATATTGATTTAATTTTAAAAAAACCCCCTCAACCGATGCCAAAAGATCCAGCACTTGAGCATATTGATGCCTTAGGCGGAGTTCCATTCAGAGCGTATCCTGGACAGGATCACAGAGCACACATTACAGCGCACTTAAATTTTATGGCAACGAATATGGCAAGAGGAGCGCCTATGATGAATGCTGCTATTGAAAAAAATTGCTTGGAACACATCTCTTTGATGGCACAAGAGCAAATTGAACTTGAATTTAGAGAAGAAATGCAACAAATGCAGCAAA
>VTLG01005316.1_pt1 | contig 23987 bp, 22 predicted proteins | sample 4694571 | NCBI WGS metagenome assembly VTLG01 (sample SAMN12604809, study PRJNA352737) | marine metagenome | biome: ENVO:00000447; feature: ENVO:00000209|ENVO:00000569|ENVO:01000036; material: ENVO:00002151; isolation source: viral sequences binned using virsorter ...
GCAGATATGATCATTATTTTTCGTTCTGGGTCATTAAAGAGTGTCCATAACACAAAAGCACCAGTAATCCAAGATTTACCAACACCTCGAAAGGCTTGGATCTGTAATCTTTTTGGTCCATGTTGTAAGTAGTCAGCGATGGAGTACTGTGCTCTTGTAGGTGATGGAAGGTCTAGCTGCTCCCATAGAGCTTGTAGGAACAGCTTAAAGTCGTCTTTTAAAGCTAGTAATACGTTATTCATTTGTTATTCGTAGCATTTTTAAAAGATCAGTTACATTTGTATTAGCTAAACCTTTCTTAGTATATTCTGATAATTCTCTTCCAGCTTGCACTGATCCAATATATTCATCGACAACTTTTCTAACAAACGGTTTAAATAACATTTGCTGCTGTTTGCCTATGACTGGTTCTTTTTGTTTATTAAATTCAATTCGTAAAGCGTTCTTTTTAGTTTGTGGTAATTTATTATATTTATAGTATTTCATTCCATGAACTTCATCGAGAAATTCTGCAAAATCAGGATATCCAGCAGAAGAAAATCTTTTCCATCTTTCCTGTACTATATTGAATAATCTATCTTGCATTTTTGGATCAATTAATTCAGATACCATATTTCCTAATTCTGGATCTATAAATTTTAAATATTCTTCATCTATAGTTCTAGAAGTACCTGTCATAGTTAAAATATCATCAGGTATATCTGAACGAGCACCTCTACTTAGATTACCTTTTTCTACTACTCTTAAAGGTTTACCTGTAGTTTTACTATAATCAATTACATTTTGAGATATTTCTGGAAATATATTACTAGCTCTATCAGCTCCCATAAGCTCTTCATATCTAAAAACATTCTTAGCACTTCGTATATGACCTAAATCATAATATGTAGTTTTACTAATTTTTTCAATAGCTTTTCTTAATTCTGGTTTTGATAGATTTTTTAGAGCTAATTGACTGATTTGATAATCTCGTTGTTTACTATTAAGTGTACTAAGAGTTTGTCTAACACTCTTTTGTGCTTCTATTTGATTACGTATAAATTCTTTAACTTGAGCATCAGTTCCACCATATCTCTCTTGAAGTTTTTTACCAAGATTCAAATCAATCCTTGTAGTTTGATTACGAACTGCTTTACTATATTTAATATTCTTTTCTCTTCCAGATCCTCTATATGCTGATTCTAATTCAGAAAGAGTATAATCTCCCGGTTGTCTCCCTTTACTAATAGGTTTGTTTTCTAAGATCTTTCGTCCTGTAGATTCTGGAGTTGTTCTAGACATAAAGTATGTAGAATCTGTTGGATCTACTTTCATACCAGTAGCGGCATCTACATATTCATCACCTTTTCGTAGTAAGCCAAAAACTTTATCTACAAGTTCTTTACCGCCTCTTCTAAGTATAACTGCTCCAACAGCACCACCACCAGCTCCCCAAGGACCAAATTTACTTCCAGCTTGAAATCCTTTAGATGCTGCTTGAAAATCTGCATACAAGTCTAGTGTATGCTCAGACATAGCTGCTGGATCATTAGCCATATCCATAGTTGCATCTAAAACTTTCTTACCAGTATCAACATAAGCATCTGCACCTATCTTAAATCCTTCTTTGGTAGTCTGGAAAGTATCCTCAATAATCTGCATATAATTAGGAGCATTCTTCAGATTCTCTATATGCTCTCTATCTGTTATATTACCAGCTTTATGAGCTTTATCTGTAGCTTTTATAGCTTTATCTTTAGGTGCATTCTCAATCTTATCTCTTTGTTGACCTTGTTTAACTTTTAGTTCTTCAAGATCTGCTAAGTCTAATGGTCCCATTGTTACCTCCTCTTAGCACCACCTCTGCCTCGGTTAGTCTTACGACTCTCAGCTTTAAACGAACCATCAGGTTGTTTAGAGGCATCGACATTCTTTGATTTAATCTTTAAGCTTGTTCTAGCTTTTCCGTGTGCTCTTTTATATTCATTAGAATGAGCGTATTTACCACCCGGACTGTTATCTTTAACGTGTTTAGCTCTTGATTTAGCATTCTTCCGATAATGCTTAGCTGTTTTGCCTAGTTCTGCCATAGAGTCTATGTTGTACGAGTTCTGGGTCTACTTTAGGTATGATAGAAGCTAACTTATCTAAAGGTGTACCCTCATAGGCTATACCAGTGATATCATTAGTTTTTAACCAATCACACGCTGCTTTTAAATCTTGGGTAGTAGCCTCACCACTACGAACTCTCTTTAGGAATTCTTCAGTGACGAGGTTATGAAGTTCATTAAACTTTTCTTCCTTTGCCTTTGCTTTTGACATTCTTTTTCTCTGGTTGTGCTTTGGCTACTTGTCGTTGGCCTATAGAATAAGTTTTAGAACCATCTTCATTATATGTTGTTGACATTTAACCTTTCCAAATTGCTTTTGAATCCAATAGGACTTTTTTCTTTTTCTTCTTAGCTAATCGCACAGGATTAGGATTCGGTCTTGGACCTTGACCTTCACCTTCCGGTAAAGGCCATGTAGGAGCTTTTGCCATTGTATTATATTCGGAAATTGTAATTAACTACGATTCTTTGATCATGCTTTTTAGGACAGTGAGATGCATGATACACATCACCATCCATTATTAGCATTCTTCCTTGTTTAGGATTAACTTCTTCAATAAGTTCATCCCCATCAAAAATCCCGGTGGAACCATCACTATCAATAACGTAATAAATTGCTACCTTATAAGGTTCTTTATCATTTGGACGATCTACATGAGGTAAATGATGTTTTATATTAGAACCATTTTGATTTCTAATAAACATTGCTGCTCTTATCCTCATCAATTCCTTTGGCTGTACATCTCCCAATGCTTCTAATAAAACAGGATACAAAGTATCTGCACCTTGAGTAAAATTAGATGGATCATAGATGATATTAAAAAAACCACTATAAGGATCAGTGTCTTTCTTATTCCCTCGGGTTATCCTATTTCCATAAAACCAAGGATAACGTGGACAAGCCATATAATCCTTTATTCTATTTTGGTACCCTATAGAGATTACATCATCTATTACTTCAAAGTCTTTCATTATATCGAAGCTTTTATTGTTATGTTAATAGTTTCTTTTTGACAATTTCTAATGCTTGGTCATCTAATTTATTATCAGTTCTAGCTACATAAGCTGTTAGTAAATCAATTACTAGGTTCTTTACGGCATCTGATTTCAAGAAGGCGAAAAGGATGGGCTTGATAATTAGGATCATTATTCTTCGGATTCAGTGGATTCTTTTGCAGCTGCTTCGGCAGCTTCTTTTTTTACGATATAGGAAGTCTTCCATTTAGCTGTCAAGTCATTAGGACCATCTAACTTAGGTTGTGCGTTTCCGTTTTTATTTGTGAATGAACTCATTTTTCAGTTGATTGTTTTGGACATTCGTACTCTTGTTCTTGCCAAGGAAATTTAAATCCTTCTACAGGAGTACATTCTGTTTCTAAATATTCTTTAACTGCAGCTTTTTTATCTTCATTATATGCAACTATAGGGACAACATCATTACACATGCTATAAACACGAGAGTTTTCAGTTATCATGAATCCTTTTCGTTGAAGTTCAGCGCATTTCAATACTCTAACTAATTCATAATCAAGTCTTAATTTCTCTTCTTGTCGTTTAGCTATACGTCTACATTGACGTAGACCTGATACATCCAAAGGAAACATAAAGTTAATCTGTCCTCCCCAGTTCTCAGCTATGGTATAACTTCTTTGACTCATCTCATCATCAAATGGAACTGTATGATTACCCATATAGAATGGAGAGAATGTCATAGTAGCACCATTACAACTAACCCCGCCACCATAATGTTGTCTAGACGGTGCTCCATTATTCTGGAATTGCACCGCCTGATTTGTTACATTACCAGTCGCTGCAGCAACGGGATTAGACACATTCTTAGTCTCACCTTCTGCTTTTACAGGTGCTACTGAGAGAAGACTGATAAGGAGACAGTAGTAGATTCCTGTTCGATAGTTCGATCTATTTCTGTTTTCTCTATTATTTGACTGGCTGCTCTTGTCACTACTTCTAGAGTGAAATCTGAACCAGCTGTTGTCATATTGAAAACTGAATCTGAATCTGTTATTCCTCCAGAACTTGCTGAAGTATGAGTTATATTGTCTCCCGACCATTTGTTCAATGCTGCACCATATGTTGTGGTGACTATTTCTTCTGTTATGTCTGTTGTCGTAGTTGTTGTACTGTTCATCGACCCCTGAGTGAAGTTGGGTTGAATCATTTCTGCTCTCGCTACCGTGGGTGATGCCAGTAGGAAGAGTAAAAGCCATTTTTTCATTCTTCCTTTTTTTTGTTAGCCATAGGACAATTTACGGGACCTTTGTTTTTATTGTTATTACCAGTGGTCAAGCCGAATGTGGCAAGTGCTCCCGTAAAGACACTGGCAACGAACGTGATATCTGAGTTACCTGATTTCTTAACCATTGGTAATTCCACGTAATTCATAGTTATTATAAACCCTGACCATACTACAACGCCTAATCTGACGAATGTTCCAAGGATCTGGATTTGATGTTCTTGATCCTCTGCAGCATCTTTCAGCTTTCCAAGGAGTCCTTTTTCTTTTTCTTCTGGCGGTTTTCCTTCCATTTATCTACTTTTTTCTGTAGGAATTTCTGTATTTGTTTTTTAAGTTTATCAAATAGAGGTGTAGCTAAGGTGGTAGTTGCTACAGCTGCAACAGCTGCATAAGTAGCAGTGGCTACTACTTCTGCACTAGGTAAAGGTAAGTCAATTTTTACAACAGGTACTCTTAGAGTTTGTTGCTCTGTTTGTGTAGTTTCCTCTTCTTCTTCAGTTTCTGCAGGAATTTCTTCTAACTCTACTCCTTTTGGAGCTTTGATATTACCAGGAGGGATAACGATTGGTGGAAATACTGGCATTTCTGCAGTAGGTGGCTCTAGAGGAATGCTAGGCATATCTAGAGCTTTAGGAAGTTTAGGTACCTCCACCTAACTCCAAGGCTTACCTACACCTGTAGTCGGAGTTTTCTGTTCATTTACACCGTTCTCTACAGCAGCTTCGATAGCAGCTACAGTGCCAGCTTTATCAGCATCTAGTTTATTCTTTACCCAAACTAATACTTGAGATTCTGTAAGATCAGCATAAGGTATTAAATTATCAGGCTTAGGAAGATCTACTTCACCAGTAGCTCTAAATTTATAAGTGCCATCTTCACCGTTAACACGGTAGATGACTTTATTCACATACCCATCTGCTAATTCACGTTGAAGGGTGTTTACTTGCCAAGTTTTTGTTGCCATTGTTTTTTAATAAATTTTTTGTACATTTAAATTTTATTCATCAGCTGTTCTAGTACTTGGGTATGATCTTTCATCACCCGGCCACATGATCCTAATAGCTCCAAAAGCGCCTAGTTGGTTACTACCATGAGCACCACCAGCACCACCGCCGTAAGCACCAGCTACTGCGTCTATAGCAGAGTTTGGTCCGTTAGTACCACCAGAACCACCGCCACCGCCATAACCGACGTTACCGTAAGATTCTGCATACCATCCACCACTACCACTACTACCTTCTCCTAATAAACCTGTTCCACCGCCATTGCCGCCGCCGGAATCACTGTTATAAACACGTATTCCTGATCCGCCGCCGCCTCCGCCGCCGCCAGAACCGTTTCCACCTGCGTTACCATAAGCTCTATTGCTATGGGTATGTTCACCACCAGCGCCGCCGTCACCAGAGTATCCTCCAGCACCACCGCCACCACCACAAGTATTACTTGCAGCACCGTTTGGAATCCTTCCGCCAACTCCGCCATTACCACCGCCATCGCCAGTGTAATCACCACCAGCCATAGCAACGTATGTAGCATTTGCTGCACCTCCAAGGCCACCTCCACCTTTTACAGTAGAAGATGAGCTGAACCATGTATCATCACCATTAAGTGTAGTACTTGCAGCATGTTGACCTTCTACAGCTGGCCATGTTCCAGATTCTCTACCGCCTATTTGATAACTAATAGAAGATCCAGGTGTAACTGCAATATTATTTTTATATCCTAAGCCACCACCTGAACAACCACTTACGTTTCCAACAGTTCCGATAGAACCACCTGAGCCAATACAGACAACACTAACAGAAGTAACACCGGCAGGGACAGTCCAAGAACCAGAATAGCTAGTTGTAGCACCAGAAGGTCGGGTCAAAACTTCTTGACCCGGACCAGTCACGCCTACTGCAGCTAAAAGCATTTGTTGTATTGACATTAGCTTAACCCTGCACCTGAGATATAAGCAACTGTTCCTGATGCAAATAATATTGTAGCCATTCCTCTTGCAGCCAAAGTTCTATTCGCACTAGAAGCATCAGTAGCTAAATACATAGTAGTTATTGTTTTTGTAATAGTTAAGTTACTACCTGTATTATTGACAATCGTTACTGCATCACCAGCAGAGAAAACACTGTCAGGAACTGTAATTGTTCCACTAGCAAGTATATGTTTACCAGCATCAGCAGCAACTAATGTATAAGCAGAACCTTGAGTATTTTGAGGTATTGAACGCAAGTCGCCTTTGCTGTCTGATACAGTAGTAGTTGCAGATAATGCACCAGTTACTGTAGCTCCAGTACTAGCTGTCTCAAACTTCTTACTATCGTCGTAATAGAGTTCGACACTACCACCTGGATCCGCAATTAACATGTCTTCTGTAACACCATAAGTGTTATACAGTTTTATGGGTTGACCTTCATAAGAAGCTATGATATTAGATGTTCCATCATGGTAGATCTGGAGATCTGCGTCATTACCTAACTGTATTTTGTTATCGTCTACTGAGTATATGTGTCCAGTAATAAGAACACCATTAGGATGTGTCTCAAACTTCTTACTGTTGTCGTAATAGAGATCTACGGCTCCATTCTCAGTACCAACTAAAAGATTTTCATTATCTGCCTGATTATTAACCATGAATGAAGGCGTTCTAACCCTTATTCTTGAATCATCCCAAATAGTTAAATCATTAGTAGTATTTTTTATGTACGAATTAGTTCCATCATGGTAGATCTGGAGATCATCACCACTTCCTATAGTAATTACTTTATCATCTAAAATACTTAAATTACTTGTTAAATCAAGCTGACCAGTAATATTTACACCATTTGAATCCGTCTCAAGCTTCTTACTGTCGTCGTAATAGAGTTGTACTGATCCGTCTGCAGTGGCATAGATTATTTCCTCATTATTTGCAGCATTTCTTACTTGAAACAGGTCGGTTATGATTCTAAGTGCTCCCGTCGCAGTATCAGCAATGTATGAATTAGAGCCATCATGGTAGATCTGGAGATCAGCACCAATCCCGAATTTTAGTCTTCCTGAATCATTTGCTATAAGTACATGACCAGATGAATCTATGCGGAGTCTCTCATTATCTCCGTTAACACGGAAGTACATATAATCACCATCGTGATCATAGGAAATTCCACCTTGTAAAGATGAATCTGTGTCAGCAAAGAAAATATGACCATCTTGAGCATTACCTCCAAGAATTGTCATACCGCCATTACCACTACTAGCTAAAACAAGTTGATTACCAACAGCAGGAGTACCTGATGAGCTTGTAGTTCCTATTAAGAGATCACCGTCTGATTCGAATCTAAATTTCTCACTACCGTCAAGGCTTATTTTTAAGTGTGCATTAGAACCTGTATCTATTAATTCTACTTCAGTACCACTATTTACGGTTAGTTTAGTCTGGTCTTGAGCGTCTACATATGCCTTAATTGACTGCTGAGATGCAGCTTTTGTAGCGCTATTAGTAGCCATATCATCTTCATCAAGAAGATCAGATGAGATTGCATAATTATTAGCATTAGCAGCTATACCATCTAGTTTCGTTCCATCAACTGATACATCTCTTCCATCAACAGTTTGTGTACCTGAGAAAGTAAGGTTTCCAGTCATCTGGTCTCCTGACTTAGATACTAAGTTACCTGTAGCTGTTACACCAGCTTGCCAAGCACTACCGTTGTATACTTTTAATTCATTACCAGTTGTATCAAAGTAAAGATCACCTGTATCTAAACTAGATGTAGGTGCTGAACTTGCTACACGGTACTTATCAGAGAAATCATTTACATTACTAATATTAGTAGCTACTGTATTGATATTGGATATAGAACCAGCTGCAGTATTAACATTAGATATAGAACCAGCTACAGTATTGATATTAGCTATATCATCTGAACAATTATCCATAGCAGTTACATTAGCTGATGTAGCCAATGTATTCATATCACTAACAATATCAGCTGTACCTAATGTATTTAAATCAGCTACTACATCAGTTGTACCTAATATAGCCATGTCGGCTACAGCATCAGCTGTACCTAATCTACCTATTTCTGTTGCCTTACCAGCTACAGCTCCAATATCAGTAGCATCTGCTGCCACTGCATTAATATTTGTTGCATTACCAGCTACAGCATTAACATTGCTAATAGATCCAGCTACAGTATTAATATTAGAAATACTCCCAGCTACTGTTGATACTTCTGTAGCTATCGGTACTTGTCTATGAAATGCGTAAGTATGTAAGGTTGATGTTGTTTCAACAATAAGACCAAAATTAGCAGCATATGTTGTACTATTCGCTAAACCTGTAATAGTTACTGTATTACCAGAGCCTGCACCGTTAGCAATCGTTGCCACTCCAGACCCATTTGAGGTAAGGTTACTAGCGAGAGCCTTGATACTAACAAGAGTACCTGCCCCATTATTAACGTCAGGATTAGCAGTGGGAAAAGATGTTTCATTTGCTATTGGTACGAATCCACCAACATCATCAACAAGATCAATAATCCTGTCATTGATAGCAGCAGTTGTAGCTATTGTTGTATCATTATCAGGGAATGTTTGACCATCCTTAATTGTATCACCAGTACTTATATTAAAGTATCTAGCATCTGCAGCTGAAGTAGTGAAGAATGATGTATCATTTACACTAGCAGCTGCTTGTTCACTATTAGTTACTACAGTGGCTGCACTTAATTTATCTGAAGTTATAGAACCAGCTGCATAATGCTCATTATCTAGAGCGCCAGCTGCTATATGTTCTGAGTTAACTACATCGTCTTGTATATTATCTCCATCTATAACATCATTAGCAAGATGGACATGATCTATACTACCGTCTGCATAATGTTCTGAATCAACAGCATTATCAGCTAATTTTGTACCATCAATAGCGTCGGCTGCTATTTCAGATCTAGCTATAGTACCAGTTGAAGCTGCAGTAATTCTACCTTGAGCATCAACTGTTAAATCAGTAGCAGTATAAGTACCAGCTGTAACAGAAGTATGTGCTAAAGCATCTGCATCTACAGAGTTAGGTGCATAGTGTTCTGCATCTATTGAATCAGCTGCTATATGTTCTGAATTTATTGAGTCATCAGCTATCTTAGTTCCATCTACTATATCAGCAGCTAGATGTTCTCTATCTATAGATCCATCGACATAGTGCTCAGAGTTTATAACACTATCAGCAATCTGAGCACCTGTAACTACATCAGCTCCGAGAGCCGTAGTATCCACAGAGTTTGGAGCATAATGCTCTGTATCCAGAGAATCAGCTGCTATGTGTTCAGAATCTACAGCATCATCTGCTATCTTAGTTCCGTTAATTGCATCAGCTGCAATCATTGTTCTAGCAACTGTTCCTGTATCTGCTGTAGTTATTACTGTACCTGTTATATCAGGAAAAGTAATAGTTCTATCAGCAGTAGGATCAGCTATTGTTATTGTTGTCTCATATGCATTATCTGTAGCACCTTCGAATTTAATAGTAACATCTTCTCCTAAAAGAAGATCACCTGTCATAGTAGATCCGCCAAGTTTACTTACATATCTAGCAGAAACTTCTTGTGTAGTATAGAGATTTTGAGTGAAGTTATCATTCAAATCTTCAGATTTTATAGCTGAACCTGCATAAAATGTAGCTGTTAGGTCATCAGAATCTGTTTCTCTGTATATTAAAATTTTATCTCCGCTTGACGGAGCAGTATTAAATTGTACTGTCGTTGCTGTTGGGGTAGTGAAAGCTGTAGTAACGACTGAGTTAAGTGAAGCCTTAATTTCACTTGACTTTAAATATGGAAATGTAAAAGAGTAAGTAGTGGTGGAACCATCACCCGTATATGAGTTTTGTGTAACAGCCATAATGCTTGTTATTTAGCCATTTGTAAAAGTTTTCTTGTTTCTAATTCTTTTTTTTGTAAATCTGATGCATCTTGAACATCACCTCTACCCATCTCTGCATCAACTGCTCTTTGCATATCTATAGTATTTTGAATATCTTTTCTTTGTTTTAAGAATTCAGCTTCAGCTATAATTTGAGCATCTTTGATGATTTTATCTATTTTTTTAAATATAGGTAACTTTTGAGTTTTCAGTTTAATCTGATCATTATCTAAATCACCACCTTGGACTCGATGAGAACGAAGTAATCCAACTTGTTTGTTCAATTCTTTATCCTTCATTAAAGGTACTAATTTTTTCCAAAGTTGCATTTCACCTATACGTTTATAAATATATTCTCTTTCAATTTCAGAGTATGTATACGATCCACTAGAATCCATCTTTAGTCTACCAAGACCATCCCATCCAGTAGTAATTAACCACATCCTCCAAGGTTCTGTAGTACCACTAATTTTAACAGGACTAATTGAATTTAATATTCTAAGTACTGGATTATCAATATCATTAAGGGGTGTACCTGTCCAGATATCTATTTGTTCTGGTAAAAAACTAGAAGCTATAGGTATTTTATTAGCAACATATTTAGAAACACTAGATTCTATATCCTTTTGTGTAGAAGTAATAGCATTACTCATTACACCTAAGAGACCTGATTGAGGTATCATAGCTCTAGTTGCATTAGCAATGATAGCATTAAACCTTGATAAGTTACCTGCCTGAAGAGCTATAAGAGGCTCTAAACTAGTTAAAGGTGTTTCATTAAGGAACGTAGCTGAAAGAGTCCACATAACCTTTGCTAGAGTATCTTCAGCAAATGGCTGATCTAGATCCCTAGCATAGTATGCCATATCTCCTAGTATACTTAATACAGGATCTACTCCTACTATACCTTTATAAGATACCCATTTTCCACCAATATTAACAGTCTTAGGTATATATCCTAATTGATCTCTTTCTTTAGCTCTACGAGATTTATTATAATGACCATTACCTCTAATGTTACCAGCCATAGCATAGTCCCATAGAGATTTAGTTAATAGACCACTAAAAGCTAATCTACCAGTATACTCAGCTCTTAAGTTCTGAAATAATACTCTTGCATTAGGAGTTGTAGCATAATCAATACCATGCTCTGCTAATGCTCTGATAATATCATCTTCAGTCCTAGCCCAAATAGTTTTACTATATTTATTAATACCCGGTATTAAACTCATAGGAGTCCATGACAAAGCATTTCTTACATAGTTACTACCAGTTCTAGGGAACATAAGTAAAAACTTAGTAAAAGGATATGCAGTAGTACCTTGATTAATCCAAGACGCTAGTTTATCATCTAAGTTTAAAGCTAATTCACCTTGTATGGATTTCAACGCTTGATCAGTAATTAAACCATCTTTATCAAACATTGAATCATAATGAATCTTCTCAGCTTTATGGATTTTATTCCAGTCTGCATAACCAAATTCACTGAATACATCATCATAGGCTCTAGTTCTAGATAGGTAATGAGCTAAGTGTGTCTGACTGAATACGTCTGTAAACACCATCCCTGTCATACCATATCTCAAAGCTTGCATTTTAGACATATCTAACATAGCTTTAGCCATGTCATACTGATATACTCTACCTAAATTACCTTCAGCTTCCCATACTGATCTCATATCTTCCATGATTTCCCAAGCTTTATCTTCTTTAAATACAAAATCTTTACGATAAGATTTAGTCATAAAGTCAGAATCTTTATTAGCTTTTTTCATCATGGTAAATGCATTATCTAGTGCTCGTTTATTTGTTTCAAAAACGGCGCCGTTGTAATACATTGTACGTTTAAAACCTTCAAAGTCATCAGCAAAACCCCAGATACCATGACCTATTAAACCTGTAATAGGTTTCAGGATAAGTTGTGAGGTATTACCTACACCAGCTCTGAACGCAGATATACCAGATAATACATTATTATAGATTACACCCCAAGCCGATCTAGTGAATAAGTTTAATTGTTGAGGATCTGGACTCTTAAGCATACCTGTAGGTGTTACTTGTTCAGCAGCCCATCTATGTAACTTAATTAAACTGTCTACATCTCCATCAGTATGAGCATATGCATCAATTAGTGGACGCATTGCCATAGGATTTTCATCAGCTAATCTCTTTAGTTCTTCAGTGAACTTAAGATTCCTAGCATGTATAGCATTCTCAGCAGATTTAAACTCACTAGATAAAGTTTCTATAACTTCTTGTATAGGTTTATCGTCAGGTATAGCATCAAACCAGTTTTTATTCCTTAGACTCCAACCAGATATATACTTATTTAAAGCATACTCATCCATCAAGAATAGCATCTTATCAATAATAAGATCCATTGCTCTAGGATCATCTACAAAAGGTTGTAGTTGTTGAACAGTTTCAGCAAGTGTAGCTGCCTCTCTACCTAAAGTATCCATAACTCTAGCAGAAGATTCAGCAATCTTTCTACCTAAGAATCTATCAGATAGATCTCTCATAGCAAAAGCAGCTGCTCTAGCTTGTTCTTCGTTGATGTATTCAACTTGGAATTTACCTAGAAGTAAGTTTTTAACATCTTTATTCTCTGCAAATAGTTTTTTAACATCATCAACTGATAATTCAGGGTTTACAATATCCTTATAAATAGCCCATGCAGTCTCATTCATCTGTTTAGATGAGAATCTAAATCCATCTACCAATGCATTAAATCTACCTGTATCTCTAGCCTGCTCAGCTACACCCATAATAGCATCTCTAGAAGTACTGCCAGCCATTAAACCTTTAGCTCTCATAGCTTCAGTTAATACTGGTGCTGGATCTCCAGCGGATATACCAGATTTAATAGCAGCTGTATCAGCTATATTACGGGCTACATTGCCCGGAGGTACTGATTGCCTAGCATTACCTGCTTCGTCCAATACAGGCGTTATATCAGGGTCAAATACAGTAGGATCTGCTCCACTCTGTAGTTTATTAACAGCAGCTATATTACGTTCAGATGCAAAATTATCATCTAATGCATCTAATGCAGCATCAAGATCATCAATATTATCTAATTCACCCATCAACCGCATTCTTTCATCAATTAATCTAGCTTGCATTTTACTAGATATATTGTCACTACCTAAAGATAAGTTAGTATCAATTTCTTGAATTTTAAGTAGTTTTTCAATATCAGCTTCTTTAACGATTGCTTGCTGTTTATATGAATTAGATGCCTCATCAAGAGGTTCCATCCAACCCATAGTCTTATGACCACCTTTAATTTGTATGAAAGCTCCTAATGTAGTACCAATAGCACTTAAACCAGCAGTGTCAAACATATTCTTATATTTCCTAACTCTAGGACTATCGCTATCTAAAGTCTTAGCCCAATCAGGAATAGGTATTGTACCTTTAGGTCCAAATACTCCTGGGAAAAAATCAGCTAAAGCTCTTAATGCATTATGGTCTTCACCTACATCACTAAGACCAATGACTGCAGCTTCTTGAGCACTAAAGGCTCCCATAGCTACTAATCTTTTCTGATACTTAGGCATTTCAGCTGGTAACTTACCTAGCTGTTGCTGTACTTTACCACCGCTTAATATGGAAGGTACAACAATAGACAACATCTTTCTAGCACCTTGCATGAGGCCAGTTTGAGATCTAGTCTTTTTATCATACCAACTGTCTAGACCTCCCATTCCTGGTAGGACTCCAATGTAATCCATCATCCAGTCAGTAGTAGCTCCAGCACCTATATCAGCTAGATTCCTAAAGGTATCATTTAGACCTTGTGCAGAGTAGTTATTATACTTTTCTTTTCTTTTATTATTAAACTGTTCATACTGATATGGTGTCATACCATAGTATTTAAGAAACCAAGCTTCTTTAGCTGCCTCTCTTTGCTGAGTTAGTACTGGATCTTTATCCCAAATAGAACCAGTTGTTATTAAAGATAAACGTGGATTTTCAGATTTACCAATATCTTTCCAATTATTATATTCAACCCACATTTGGGCTTCATTATCTTTATTGGATAGGTCTACAGAACTAGTAGTACCTGCACCTCCTTGACCTTCAAATTTTCCAGCTGGAGGAGAGGTAGTCTCTTGTGGTACACTAGTATCTCCACTGAATGTAGTATCAGCTTGATCTGTAGCAGAAATTGGTTCTAGTTGTGCTAATAGAGTACCATCCTCTTTTCTCTCTTTTTCATCTAAGAGATTTTCATCATTTGTTATTGCCATATGTTTTTATCTTGGGAAAAAAGGATTACGGTTATTAGGATCTGCTAAAGGGTGAGGTGCATTTAAGAAATTATGCCAGAAATTTGTTCTAACTTGTTCTTGTTCTGTTATTCTTTTATATTCTTCTGTTTGATGATTTGTAATATCAATAATACCCTCAGTTATTAAATCTGCTAAGACACCAACTACTTCTTTATTAGCATCACTTAGATTTCTAGTTACTGTTATAGGCGAATTTTCAATGCCAAAATCTGCTTTCTGTATACTGCCTTCAGGTATTACAACTTCTGCACCAATACTTTCAAAGTATTTATTCCATATATCTCTTTTGCTGTATTGTTTTTTACCATCTACAAGAGGTTGACGAAGAAATATAAAATCTACTGTTTTATTAGCTTTTATAGGTACACCAGCATTTATGTGCCTTATAGCTGTATCAGCTTCATCAATAGGTATAAGCATCTTTGCTTTTTCACTACCAGTGTATGCATCCTTAACTCTGACGACACCATTCTCCATACCTGTAAATAGATTATCAAGACCTAGTGGACCTCCACTTAGTTTTTTCTCTAACTCTTCAGTAGTAACTGGAGGATGAGGATCTTTTTCTACTATATCAAATAAGAATTCAGTTGAAAGGGCACTATCACCTGTATTTCTTCTTCTATAAATACCTTCACCCATACCTCCATTAGCATTTATTTTCTGGTCAATTCTATCTGTTAAAGCTTTTATCTTTTCTATATCATAGTCGCCAGCAGTTTCATATACTTCACTAAATGTTTTTAATATATCTGCTTCAATAGCATCAACTACTCTACCATAATGCTTTGTACTTAAAGCATTTGGTTGAACAGCTTCCTCACCTAAAATACCTCTTAGAATTTCTTTAGCTTTACCAGTTAAATCAGTTCCAGTATAACCCATTCTATCTAATACTTCTAACTGTTCTACTTTTTTATCCCAAGCTTCTCTTTCATTTTTTGGTAGATATTGTAGATATTCATTTAAATTTTTTAGATCACCTGATTTATATAGAGCAGTTAAATTATCTGTAACAACCTTTCCAGTTTTATTATATGCTGAAAATGTCAAATAATTATCTAGCATATCTGTAGTATCTGGTAAATCGCTATAAGTTTTCTTTAACTGGTTGATTATAGAAGGATCTGATAAATCAATTTCACCTGACTCTGCTTGTTGTGCGATACTTATTTGAGCTTGAGAATCTCTTTTTTTTAGATCATTATTAAATTGATCAGAAATTTTCTTTTCATAATTAGACCAAGCTTTCTCAAATTTATCTTCTAGAGTTTCACCAGCAGCATCACGAGCTTGTCCATACCTACCTAACCATGTTTGTTTAGATGGGTATGTCATAGTTTTCCCATCACTATGGAAGTGCCTATCAGAATCGGGATGAGGCTGTAAAATAGTATGGTTTCTAGCCTGTTCTTTAGAGGCAAATCTTCCTGATTCTATATCAGATTCCATTATCTGTATAAAAGCATGGTGTCTATTTCCTGAACCAGGGACAACTTGACCCTCATCATTCATTGTATAAGTACCAGCATCATGATTAATTCTAGTTTGTAAGGTAGAATTATAATCTATAAAACTATCACCAGTTGCTGTTATAAGACCTTTCTTTTTTTCAGCTGGATTGCTATTCAGAAACTGTACTGGAGCTATTAATTTTTCAGATTGCTCATTCAACTCTGACTTAGTTACCATAAGAGCATTAACTTCTGATACCCGTCTAAGTGGTTCGACTATATCAAATTCCTTTTTAGCTATATCATCAAAAAATTTTCTACCAGCTTCAGAGCCTGGATCAATTCCTAAATATCTTAATATTTCTCTTTTCCTAAGATACATAAACTGACTAGCAGTTTTTGCATTCCATTGGATACCTGCTTTATCAGCTAAAAGTTTTAAATTAAAAATTTCTTGGTCCCATTCATCTGCTTCTTTTTGAAGTATAGCTTTTTGAGTCTTTTTATTTATTCTTAAAGATATTTCAGATAGATGTCCTATTGTATCACTTAACTCATCAGTAGTTATTAAACCTTTACTATGATCTTTCCAAGCCTTTTCTTGTCTATTTAAACCTTCATGATCCGCTAAATTATTTAATGTAGAAGCACCTTCAAGAAATTTCTTATGCTTCTCATCATGGTATAAAGCAGTCATTTGGTGGTTAGACTGAGCTGTAGTAGCTATATCATAGATTTCTCCAGCAGCTTTCAAATATTGCTGAGAATAAGTAGTAGAGAAATCCTTCCAGAATTTTGCTTGTTTCTCTGCTTCTTTAGCTTCACCTAACAATGCTTCAACTTCTCTTCTACCTCTAAGTTCGGTATTTTCAATAGCAAGATTATCACGTTTATTATAGAAGTTTTGTAATTCTCTATTATGTCGGATTTCATCAGCAGCAGCACCCTGCATAGCTCTTAGGTGCTGCTTACTGTATTCTTGGTCTTGTTGATTCTGTTCTTTTAAACCTCTAATCTGGCGTTCTTGTTGTTCTCTCAATGCCCGTAGGCCAAGATCACCAAAATTAGCTGCTTTAAAACGACCCCCTTGGGAGTGTCTCTTATATGCCATAGTTAACTAAACATGTTGTATGCACTTAAGCCGCTGCTTACAATGCTTGGTATTGCTGCACCCCATGCTGCTTTACCAGCTGCACTTACTGATGTTCGTGCACCTTTAACAGGAGGAGGTCCAAAGTGGAATTCTTGTAGTGGTTCTGGATCTTGATAGATAGTTCTAGGAGTTGGAATTGGTTCAATAGGCATTGGTAATTCGCCAGGATCTGCCATCTTCTCAGCCCATGCTGCTAAATCAGCAGAGAACCTATCTTGTCTTATTTCTTCTAATGCGAAAAGAGTATTTCTACCAGCACTTGCTAGTCCTTCATTTAAAGCAGCAACGGTATAACCGAAATTTGCTGCAGATGCTTGATGAACTTTACCGACTGATCTACCAGCCTGACCTAACGCTCTTATTTGGCCTTCTTCTTGTAAATGTTTCATCCTTAGCTCTTGTGCATCAAAAGCAGCTTCTGTATTTATTTCATCTAATTTCCTCCATTCATCTGCTACTGCTTTCTCAGCTGAAAGTTTATTATAAGATGTTTTATACCCATATAGTTCTTCAGATTTTTCAAACTGAGCATCAAGTGCAGCTTGCTCTCTATCTCTAATCATCAACTGATGAGCATAATTTGACTGATTTATTGCATCTTGATAAGCTGCTTGTTGGTTATTATTAGCTCTTTTGTTAGCAGTTTCACTTACTCGATAAGCATGTTCAGATTTAAGCTGATCGATTTTCATTTCGTACGCTTTAGTGTCGTACTCAAACTGTCTTTCGTTAGCTTCGTTCTGTAACCTAGCTTGTTCTTTTGCAGCCTTCGATGAGTTTCTACCAGCAATTATACCACCAACAACACTGATAGCTCCGGCTATTATACCACCAATACCATTTTCTACACCAGATTCAGCCATCATATTTTCATGAGGCTTCCTCATCATCATTTCGTGTTCGTTAGCTGGAACGCCAAATTCATTTATCATCATATTTTAAAACCTCTTATAGAATCTTGGTGAATAATTACCTTCCCACATCATTGAATTTAAAGACACAGGGAATGGTGAATCATTAAATATTCTTAATTGGAAATTACTTGTTTTCTGATGAATGGGTACAGAAAATACTGATTGATCTGATAATGCTATATCATTAGCTAAATAAGTATCAGCCATCTGTGTAGGACTAAGGTTATACCATTCGTCTAAATATATGACTATTTTATCTGCACTATATATAAGTATATTATTAGTACCTGATGCTGGTGCAGTTGTAAAATGAATTGTTTGTTGATTAATAACAAAATCTGTAGTCTCTACACCACCAATCTTTACTTTTATATTTGCAACATTAACTGGTGTAAAAGTTAAATCAAATGATTTTGTACTGTTATTTCCACTAAGAGTTTTTAATTCTGTAGATGCTGATGTTAAAGTAATTTTCGGTAATGTTCCTGTAGAATCTACAGTATAAGCAGTACTTAGTACATCATTAATCTTAACTTTTATCTGATCGTCATCAATATATTTTATATTAGATTCATCCCATTGATATACAGTTGTAGTTCCGTCAGCTGTGTATTCTTTTTTACCCTGTCTAGTACCTGTAGATTTTAATTTAAAACTCATCACACCTGATAAACCTACAGCAAATCTCATTCTAGCTATAGTTAGAGTAGCAGTGAAATCTGTAATTTTCTGGCTTTGATCAGTTCTTACATATGTCTTAGGTAGTATGACATCTAAATCATATTTCCATCCGACTATTACATCATCTTCTACACCTGTTAAATCTTTACCTTCTACTTTAAAGTATGGATCACCATCATCTGTAACTACAGTAGGTGTAGTAGTAAATCCAGATTCAATAAACTGTCCAGTTGCAGTAGTACCTTTAATAATTATAACAGGTGTTAATCCTGTAACATTATTCCAAGGTATAAAGCATTTAGAAAATCTATTAGTAGAATCATAATCTACTTTATTACTACCTGCTGCATTACTAGCTTGAGTATATAAATCCATACAAGGATTAATTCTACTACCATCATTATTAACAATAATAGCGTCAGATGGACTCTGACTTAAACTAGCTACACTTAATGTAAATTGGTTACCTTGTTTAGTTACAGCAAACATATCATCTGAGTCAACAGCTATGCTTTGTACTGTACCCATCAGTTGCCAATTAAACCATGCTTCTACTAGATTATCTTTACCATCACTATATGTACGATAAAAATAAACCTTGTCATCTGCTTGACTAGACATTGCTAAGAATTGATTCTGTGGGCTAGCAATAAACGTATCTATTCCAGCTGGTATCCACTCATTTACAACTCTTCCAACATCTAATACTTGAGGGTTCTCGTCTTGACCACGTGTGACCATTCCGAATACTCTAGTATAAGCTGGAGTTTTACTTAAAAAATTAATATTAGTACCCATATCAACCGGGTCAACTTCTGTATCCATCTCATAGTTGGAGATTGTTCTGATGCTAGTAGTTGATGGTGTTAGAATTCCATTTGCAGAAGTCATGAGAAATTGCTGACTCTTACTAAATAGGACTAAACCCTGTGTAGTAGGAATCACACCATGAAGTGCTGCTGGTCGAATTGCTGAACAACTTAAATCTACTGGATCTGCATCTACAACTGTCTGAGCAGACATATGATAGAAATTATAAAAATCCGATGTTTGACTTAAGGACACATTATCCTGAGATAAGAATCCTAGTCTATTGTTATGGAAAAATGCTTGTTCTATTTTTGCCCCCACAAAGCTTGGGTGTGAATTAGTATCATCATCTCCTACTTTTCTAGCTGTCCACGCTATCTTCTGAAAGGTGAAAGTATTTGTAGAAGGATTGATTAATTCATGTGGCATAGTGGTATCAGTCAACCCTGTAGATTTAGTAGGATCTATAGTTTCTTTCCAATAACCCCTTCCAGATACACCATCTTCTGCTTCAAATTTAGCAAAATATGAATCATTAACTGATTCAGTATTGATAATTTTAACAATTCGATTATGTAAAGAGTGGAAAGGTAATTGACCTACATTATCTACTTGGTCCTGAACTACACTTAATTTATCATTATTTGCACCACCTTTAGCAGTTATCTTAAAATCAGTATTACCGCTATTTCTTATTAAATGTAAAGAGTCATCATATCTTGTTACTACTAAATTTGATATACTCAAACCCTCTATTCTGGATTTTAATTCAGTTATTAGTTGATCATAAGTAGCTGTTATAGGTGAATCATATTCTGTTATACTAGCTGAACCGCTACCATCTGCATTACTAATAGTTACATTATACTTACCTACTGGAGCACCAGAAAATACCAAAGTAGCTCTAGCTTTTTGGTTAAAAGTAGGAGCAGCTAATGCTGTAACTGTATGTAAATTGTTACATATAATAGATGTGTCTTGTACAGTTAATATGTCATAGTTCTTTCGTGCTCCTGTAAGGTACGCCTGTGCGCCTGTACCGTAGTTAACAGTACACGCTACCCCAGTAGCAGCATTCCATATATCTATGTCTCCTGTACCGCCTCCTGAAGCAGGTTTAATACAGCCTATATATTTCTCATCATTATCTCTATGTATATAGAACCACTTAGCATTATCATAAGTAGTTCCTGTACCTAAATTTTTTATCCATTTAAATCCAGGTCTTTTTGTTAGACCAAAAGTAGGATCAGGATAACCATTTAGACATTCTCTTACTTGGTTTGGTAACTTCTTATCATCGGATTGTTTTGATACTCCCCCTAAGTAGTTACTCACTCGTTGAGTAATAGCTGCCATTATCTTTTAAGTGCTTGGAATGGTTGATAGCCTTGATAGTAATTCGGTTGGCCTTGGGGATGACCAAAGAATGTATATTGACCTTGTTGTGTTTCATACTCCATAGCTAATGCTCTTAAGTATGCTTCTTGTTGTTGGAGCATTTGGTATTGACCAGAATCTCCGACTATTCTTTGAGATACTAAAGTAGCAGCTCTAGCTGTTATAAAGTCTTGTATTGGTTGAGGTAAATCTACCCAATCAAATTCATATACAACATCACACTCTACAGAATCTTCTGTCCATTTATCTGTATGATGTGCTTTATCATATAACCTGCCGTTTCTACGAATAGCATCATATTCTATATTAGCTGCATTTTCTGTCAGCTTTAACTGAATTATATTGTTAGGTATATTTATATAGTCATCATTATCTGGGATGAATTTAACGTGGTTCTCCTTATTAAAAGTCCAGCCTTCAGATTGAACTTCTCTATTCACCTGTAGTAACGTATCGTATACAATCGCAACGTCTGGGTTGGTAGTGTCCAACGTGGTTACAGGAGCCTGACCACATGACGACAGGATTTGATTTATAGCGGGTAATTCTTTTGCAGCGTTAGTGGTAGGAAAAGGCATGATTATAATTTGTAAATAAAAAAGGGAGCCGAAGCCCCCTTATATGTGCATAGATAATATATGTAAATATTAACCGTTTGCTGGGTATGTAGTACCGAATGCAGCGTTGCCTGTTGAACCTGCAGCAGCACCTGCTAACAATTCAACACAAGCAGCTGGGTTGAGGAAATCTGCACCCATTGCTAAGCGACCTAGGATAACGTCACCCTGGTAAACCACACTAACATCCCCACTAGTAACTTGTACTTGTGGTCCGATAGCTTCTACAACACCTGCAGCTTCTTTCTGGAAGATAAGTCCGCAAGAGTTTGCAAAGTCTGTAGAGTTACCATAGTTTCCGTTGACACCTGTAACAGAAGCTCTAGCATCTTCAGCAGATGCTCCGATGAAGGAACCTACATTTCCAGGTGATGTAACACCGGGGTTTGTAGCTGATGCAGAACCATATAGAGTACCATACTTACCGAAGAATGGGATGTTCATTGACTTGTAGATCTTGATGCCTGCAATCTCAATGATTCCGTTTCCTTTCTGTAAGCTGTCACCCTGCTCGTCACGGTTAACTAGACCGTTAGACCCTACAGCTTGGATTAGCTCGTAGTACTGTCTTGGGTTAAGAACACCTACTCTACCTTCTGTACTAATTCCTTTTTCGTCTAGTGCAGCAGCGGCATCATAGAAGCCGTTGATTAAACACTCAGAGTCATAAGCTGCAGTAGCGTTGGTAACTCCAGATCTTGTAAGTTGGATCTGTGTTCCACCGGGTTCTACAAAGTTAGACTTAGTGATAGGTGATGCTTGTCTAGCACCCTTAGCAATTTGACGGAAGATGAGTCTATCATACTTCTCAGCAAGAGCGTATCCAATCTTCTTAGATATCTCTCCTCTCAATTCGTAATGAGCAAGTGTCTCATCTAGCTCGTATACAAAAGCTGAACTGATTAGAAGGTCATCAACAGTGATGGTCTTCTCAGCTACTGGAGGTGCTCCATCGGAGTTACCGAGGATAGCGTTACCTGGAGTATGATACTCAGCGGTTGTACGACCTGTGTAGATGAACTGTAAACTCTTACCGTTTTTAAGAGTTCTCTTCATTACTAGATCCCGAGCAATAGCATTGTTCTGGAATCCTTTAAACATTTCTCCACTGAACAATTTGAGATATAAAGCTCTCGCATCGTTAGCAGAGTTCAGTTGACCCGGCCTCGTGAGTGAGGTGGTCAAATCTGTGGACTGATGTGCCATTATTTTATGTTAATTTAAAATAGATATTTACTTTCTTCAGCTGAAATTTTTCTGATCATTTTTTTGTGGTCTATCCCACCGTCTAGACGGCTAAAGGGTATCCTTCGTAAAGGGCCAAAAGCCAATTAGAATGAGGTCCGACATTGAGGTGTCTCATTCCTGTGGTAGTTCAAGTGCATTGATTCTACCATAATAAAAAAGGCTAGAGCCATAAAGACTACTAGCCATAGTTCATTGAATTTTTTCACAGAGTAGAAAGAGCTGTTTCTAAATCGATATCTTCATCGAAGTTATCTTCCTTTTCTTCATGCTCTTCTGGCTTATTGTGATGAGTTTCAGGGCTAAAGGTTGTAACAAAAGCCCTGGCTTTGTTTGTCTGGTGTGACATTATCTAGTGATAGTTTTGGTGTACTTATTGCCACGATACACGTAGGTTACTTTGATTGACATAGTAAACTCCTGTACCTAGCCCCCGTTCCATGGCTAGTTGACATGCGTCCAATTAAGGATGAACGGACGTTGTTTTATTTCTTAGGGGGTCTACCCTTTTTAGTACCATAGGTACCTTTTCCTCTAGGCATTTAGGATCACCTCCGATGATGTTGACGCTAGGTCAAGTGGAAAATTGTGTGCGTTTCTTTCGTGCATTACTTCCATACCTAGATTAGCACGGTTTAATACATCTGCCCAAGTAGGGACAACCCTACCACCCGTGGCTAACACGGACTGGTTGAAGTTGAATCCGTTGAGATTAAAAGCCATAGTGGAGATTCCCATACTGGTAAGCCATATGCAAACGACGGGCCAAGTAGCAAGGAAAAAATGTAAGCTACGACTATTGTTAAAGCTGGCATATTGGAAGATAAGTCGTCCAAAGTAGCCATGAGCCGCAACAATGTTATACGTCTCCTCCTCCTGACCGAATTTGTATCCATAGTTCTGTGAGGTAAGCCCAGTTGTTTCACGAATGAGCGAAGATGTAACGAGACTTCCATGCATAGCAGCGAATAAAGCTCCACCGAATACCCCTGCAACACCGAGCATATGGAACGGATGCATAAGGATATTGTGCTCTGCCTGAAAGACAAACATAAAATTGAAAGTCCCTGCAATACCAAGAGGCATACCATCACTGAAACTCCCCTGACCGAATGGGTACACGAGGAAGACAGAGAAGGCTGCAGCAACTGGTGCAGAATAAGCGACAC